>ERZ1034844.1352-NODE-1352-length-11560-cov-9.769057_pt1 | contig 11560 bp, 10 predicted proteins | sample MGYA00520594_ERZ1034844 | MGnify/ENA primary metagenome ERZ1034844 (study PRJEB33766, sample SAMN09781733) | gut metagenome | biome: gut microbiome | host: Homo sapiens | place: Madagascar | study: EMG produced TPA metagenomics assembly of the PRJNA485056 data...
GGTTTTTACAAAGATCAGACTTTTGGGAACAGAATATATAGAGAACAAAGCAAATGCCGCTGCGAAACATAATGAAATCTTTGTAGATATTTTTCCGTACTATTATATATCTGATAATGAACTGGTTAGAAAAAGTGAAGCGTTTAGAATGCAGCTCCTGACGCAAATGCTTTTGATTAAAGGTGGATACAAGGTTTGGAGAGGGGAGACAAAATTAAAGTATTTAAAATTCCTACCCATTCAAATATTGGCGAAATGCTATGCTGTGAAAATTTTGAGAAATAGGATAGATAAATTATATAATAAACATAAGGGGACGAAAAATATTTGTGTTCATGCCGGATCTTGCTACAACTACTGGTATTTCCCGGCAATATGGTTTGATGAGATGATTGCGGTAGATTTTGAAGGGGTTAGTTTTAACATTCCCAAGGAATATGATGCTTTTCTGACAAAAGCATATGGTGATTATAGGAAATTGCCACCGGAAAAGGATCGACAAACACATCAGATTATGAAATTGGAATTGGGAAAATATGCCATGTAGGTAGAGAAGATGTATTATTGAAAATACTTGACAAGAATGAGCTCACTTTTTATACTTCTTATATAATGAATTTTCAAAAACTCAGTTAAGTGCTGAGTTTTTTGAAAATTGCATGTTCACGAAAATGCAAAATGCGATTTTCACGAAAAGGAGAAATATGAACAAACAAGAAGCAGATATTTTAAATGCAATAATGCAGGATTCGTTCGTAAATCAGAGAATGCTTGCGGAGACAACAGGCTATTCGCTAGGGGTAGTGAATAAGTCTTTGCATAAGTTAATAGACCAGGGATATATTCAGGAAGACTGTAAATTAACAGAGAAAGCAAGGGAAGAATTAAAAAAAGCAGCCCCTAAAAGTGCTGTTATTTTGGCTGCCGGAATTGGAATGCGTATGGTCCCGGTTAATACGCAAACACCGAAAGCTTTGATAGAAGTGAATGGAGAGATACTCATTGAACGGTTGCTCAAGCAATTGCATGAAGTGGGAATTACGGAGATTTATATAGTTGTCGGTTTTTTGAAAGAGGAATTTGAGTATTTAATAGATGAATATGGAGTAAAGCTCATTGTAAATGAGGAGTATGCATCGAAAAACAATTTACATTCACTTCTCCTGGCGAAAGCATACTTAGGAAATACATATATTGTGCCCTGTGATATCTGGTGTAATAGGAACCCATTTAATAAATATGAATTCTATTCATGGTATATGGTAACCGATACACCGGATAGACATAGTGATGTGAGAGTAAATAGAAAACAAGAACTAGTAAATATCGAGAAGGAAGAAATGGGAAATAGGATGATAGGTATTGCCTATCTTAGCCGCGAGCAAGCACAAAGAGTAAAGGAACAGGTAGAAAGACTTGATAAGTTAGCAGGATATCAGGAAGCCTTTTGGGAAGCGGCGTTGTATGATAAAGACAGGATGACCGTTTCGGCCAGGGTTGTAGGAGATTCGGATTATGTGGAAATCAATACCTATGAGCAATTGAGAGAATTGGATGAAAATTCGAATACTTTGAAAACAGATGCGATGAATGCGATTACAACTGCTTTACAGGTTTCGTCGTCGGAAGTCACAGATATTACCGTGCTGAAAAAAGGAATGACAAATAGATCCTTTTTATTTCGATGCAGGGATAGAAAATATATTATGCGAATTCCCGGGGAGGGGACGGAGCAATTGATTAACAGGAACGAGGAAGCGGAGGTATACACCGTATTACAGGGCAAGGGTATTTGCGATGATATTGTTTACATGGATCCTCAAAATGGCTATAAAATCACCGAATTTTTAGAAGGAGCCCGGGTGTGTGACGCTACGAAGGAAGCGGATATCCGGGTATGTATGGGAAAATTAAGAGAATTCCATAGTCAGAAATTGAAGGTCACGCATGTGTTTGATATTTTTAAACAGCTAGAGTTTTATGAGAGTCTTTGGGATGGGAAACCTTCTATTTTCAAAGATTATGATACGACAAAAGAAAAAGTATTCATTTTAAAACGCTATATTGATATGCAAAAGAAAGAATATTGTCTCACACATATAGATGCGGTTCCGGATAATTTTTTATTTACGGCAGACGGAACAATCAGATTAATTGATTGGGAATATGCGGGTATGCAGGATCCGCATGTGGATATCGCAATGTTCTGCATTTATTCATTATATGAGAGAGAACAGGTAGACAGGTTGATTGATATTTATTTTGAAGGTAAATGTCCCCGAGAGACAAGAATTAAGATTTATTGTTATATAGCGTCATGTGGGTTGCTCTGGAGTAATTGGTGTGAATATAAGAGAAACCTTGGGGTGGAGTTTGGAGAATATTCCCTGAGACAGTATCGGTATGCGAAGGAATATTATAAAATTGTGAAAGATGAGTTGGGAGGAAATATTTAAATGCATAAGGTTACAAAAGCAATCATAATGGCTGCAGGATTGGGAAAGAGAATGCAGCCAGTTACGTTGGAGACACCAAAACCCTTGATCAAAGTCAATGGAATACGGATGATAGATACGGTTATTCGGGGGCTTCATGCGAATGGAATCACGGATATATATATTGTTATAGGTTATCTCAAAGAACAATTTGAAGTACTGACAGAAGAGTATAGTGGGGTAACACTGATTGAAAATCCATTTTATGATACTTGTAACAATATATCTTCTCTCTATGTAGCTCGTGCTTACTTGGAAGATGCAATAATACTGGATGGTGATCAGATTATTTACAATCAAGCGATTCTCACATCTGAGTTTGAAAAATCCGGATATAATGCTGTCTGGACGGAAAAGCCTACTGAGGAATGGCTTATGCAAGTAGAAGACGGAAAAGTGGTATCCTGTTCCAGAACAGGAGGGACAAAAGGATGGCAATTATATTCCGTGTCAAGGTGGACAGCGGAAGATGGTGCCAGACTGAGAAAACACTTGGAAGAAGAATTTATTGAGAAAGAAAATCGTCAAATTTATTGGGATGACGTTGCAATGTTTTGCCATTTCAAAGAGTATGAATTGGGGATTATGCCCATGCAAAAAGGAGATATCGTGGAAATAGACAGCTTTGAGGAACTGATACAATTAGACAGTAGTTATGGAGAGAGAAGGAGATAGAAGATATGAAAAGAGCAGATAAAAACCGGATTGACTGGTTGGTGACATTAATTCCGTTTATTTTGATTATGGGGTTGGCAGGAATGTTGTTTTTGTTTGCTGAGCAGGCAAATACGGTAATAAGCCAGATCCGATTCTTCTTCGGAGATACGCTGGGAGTTTATTATTTGATCATAGGATTGGGAGTTTTAACGGTATCACTTTTTTTGGCGTTTTCAAGGTATGGAGATATCGTATTAGGCACCCCGGGAGATACTCCGAAATATTCTTTTTTTACATGGGGAAGCATGATGTTTACATGTGGTCTTGCTGCGGATATTCTGTTCTATTCTTTCTCTGAATGGGTTATGTATGCAACGAATCCGCATATAACGGAACTGGGCGTTGTTGACGAATGGGCAGGAGTATTTCCACTGTTCCATTGGAGCTTTATACCGTGGGCATTTTATCTCGTACTGGCAGTTGCTTTTGGATTCATGTTACATGTAAGAAAGCGCACACGACAGAGATATAGCGAAGCGTGCAGACCGGTCATTGGCAGACTGGCAGATGGTATTTTGGGTAGAGTCATAGATTTGTTTGCTTTATTTGCGCTCTTAGCGGGGACGGCGACTACTTTTTCTGTTGCTACACCGTTGATGGCAGGAATTATTGTCAGATTATTCAATATAACAATCAGCAGAACGATTGTTACTATCATAATTCTTTTGCTTACTTGTGCTGTTTATACATATGCTGTTCTGCATGGGTTTAAAGGAATCGGCTTCCTGGCAAAATTATGTATTTATTTATTCTTTGGATTATTATTAGTTGTTTTACTGGTTGGCGGACAGGGAAAATTTATTATAGAAAATGGAATTCAGTCCTTGGGAAAAATGGTACAGCATTTTGTAGAATTAGCTACTTACACGGATCCCGAACGTACTACAAATTTTCCACAGGACTGGACGATATATTATTGGGCCTACTGGATGGTATGGTGTATAGCAGCTCCATTTTTTATTGGTAATATTTCCAAAGGAAGAACAATCAGGCAGACGATTTTGGGCGGTTATGTATTTGGTGTCGGATCAACAATTATCAGTTTTATTGTACTTGGAAACTATTCTCTTGGACTACAGGTGAGTGGCACAGCAGATTTTATTACACAATATGAGACAAGTGGGGATTTATATGAATTGATATTGAATATCATAGACACGATGCCATGCGCTACGATAATATTAATGCTGACACTGATATGTATGGTAACCTTCTATGCAACTTCGTTTGACTCGATAGCATATACGGCTGCTTGCTATAGCTATAAGGAATTAAAGGAGAATGAAAAACCGCATACGATGATACTTCTGTTATGGTGTATTTTACTTATAGTTCTTCCCCTTGCACTGGTTTTCTCAGAAAGTTCAATGAGTAATATTCAGTCCGTCAGCATTATATCAGCGTTTCCCATTGGGATAATTATGATTCTAATGATAGGGAGCTTTATGAAGGATGCGAGGAAGTATATTGAGGAGCTGAAGGGAAAATGATATAATTCATTAGGAAAGTATCAGATTCAGAGCAGTTAAGAAGAGCAGATTTCTTCACTGAGTAAATCTGCTCTGAATGTGATTCTTTCCAATTGTACCAGTTTGCGGACATGTAGCCACTATAGGTTTCCACAGGTTTTTAACATTTTAAACAAGAAGCCAGTGGGAGTAACTATCCATGAAATGGATAGGGAATTAGACCATGATCCCATTATTTTTCAAGAAGAGATACCAATATATTCATATGATACTTCTCAGGATGTATACCAAAGAACACAATATAAGGAGATTGAGATGATTAGAGAACATCTTGAGGAAATTGTGAATAGAGAATATACTGCCAGAAAAATGGAGAGTGAAGGAAATATAAATTATAAGGAAGATTTTGACAGACTGTGTAAAATCAATTTGAATAAGGAAGGTACTTTCGGAGAATTTATTGATTTATTACGTGCTACAACGTTTGCAAAATATGATAATGCATATTTTGTTGATGAGGAAGGAAATAGAGTTTTTGTATCCATCAATTTAAAAAAGTCGGAATGATATTTACATAATAAGATTAAGGTGTTGAATTAAAGGAGATAAAAGGATGAAGAAAGCACTAATTACAGGTATTACAGGTCAGGATGGTTCTTATTTGGCTGAGTTTTTATTAGAAAAGGGATATGAGGTACATGGAATAACCAGAAGATCCAGTTATTCCAACACACAGAGAATTGATCATATCAAGGATCAGATTACACTGCATGATGGTGATTTGAGCGATTCCAGTTCTTTGGTTCGTATAATTTCTATTGTACAGCCGGATGAAATTTATAATCTGGCAGCACAAAGCCATGTGCAGGTATCTTTTGATGTCCCGGAGTATTCGGGAGATGTGGATGCTCTTGGAGTATTGAGAATCTTGGAAGCGTGCAGAATGCTGGGGTTGACACATAAGACCAAGGTATATCAGGCTTCGACGTCCGAACTTTACGGAAAAGTAGAAGAGGTGCCACAGAAAGAGACCACACCATTTCACCCGTATTCTCCCTATGCTGTGGCAAAGCAGTATGGCTTCTGGATTGTAAAGGAATATCGTGAAGCTTACAATATGTTTGCAGTAAATGGTATTTTATTTAACCATGAGTCTGAACGCCGTGGAGAAAACTTTGTAACACGTAAAATTACTTTAGCAGCAGGACGCATTGCAGAAGGATTGCAGGATCATCTGGAATTGGGCAATCTTGACAGCTTACGTGACTGGGGGTACGCTAAGGATTATGTGAAGTGTATGTGGCTGATTCTGCAGCAGGAGAAGCCGGAAGACTTTGTCATTGCTACCGGAGAACAGCATACGGTGAGAGATTTTACAGAGAAAGCATTTAAAGCCAATGGAACCACTCTTCGTTGGGAAGGTAGTGGTGTTGATGAAAAGGGTTATGATGCAGAGACAGGCAAGATGCTTGTTTGTGTAAATCCGGAATGGTTTCGTCCCACAGATGTTGATAATTTATGGGGAGATCCTACAAAGGCGAAGACGGTTCTGGGGTGGAATCCGCAGGAGACAAGCTATCAGGAGTTAGTAGAGATTATGGCAAAACATGATCGTGAATTGGCTAAAAGAGAAAAAGCAATGAAGGAAGTGCAGTAATGATGGAAAAAAGTGCTAAGATTTATGTTGCTGGTCATAGAGGAATGGTAGGGTCAGCGATTGTACGTGAATTGAATCGCCAGGGATATACGAATATTATTACCCGCACACATCAGGAACTGGATCTGACCCGTCAGGCCGATGTGGAAGAGTTCTTTGCGACGGAGAAGCCGGAATATGTATTTCTGGCAGCTGCCAAAGTAGGTGGAATTATTGCAAACCAGAATGCACTGGCTGATTTTATGTGGTTTAATATGACATTGGAAATGAATGTTATTAACTCGGCATGGAAGAATGGTTGCAAAAAGCTGGAATTCCTTGGCAGCTCCTGTATATATCCCCGCATGGCACCACAGCCAATGAAAGAAGATTGCCTGTTGACCTCTGAACTTGAGAAGACAAACGAAGCATATGCGTTGGCTAAGATTTCAGGATTGAAATATTGTGAATTTTTGAATAAACAGTATGGTACTGATTACATTTCTGTTATGCCTACAAATTTGTACGGACCGAACGATAATTATCATCCGACGCATTCGCATGTGTTACCGGCATTGATTCGCCGTTTCCATGAGGCTAAGGTGGAGGGCAAGACAGAAGTAACCTGTTGGGGAGACGGGTCACCGCTTCGTGAATTCTTATATGTGGATGATCTTGCGAACCTGTGTGTCTTTCTGATGAATAATTACAGTGGTAATGAAACTGTGAATGCCGGTACAGGCAAAGAACTGACTATTAAGGAATTAACAGAGATGGTTGCCAAAGTTGTGGGATACAACGGAGAGATTAAGTGGGATACTACAAAGCCGAATGGGACACCGAGAAAATTGCTAGATGTCAGTAAGGCAGAAAAATTGGGCTGGCATTATATGACAGAACTTGAAGATGGCATTCGGCTGGCATATGAAGACTTTTTGAATAATCCTATGAGAGCAGAGAGATAGGAAAAGTACAGGAGAAGCTATGAATATTGTGCTGTTATCCGGCGGATCAGGAAAACGTCTGTGGCCATTATCTAATGATATCAGAAGCAAGCAGTTTATCAAGATTTTTAAACAGGAAGATGGATCATATGAATCCATGGTGCAGAGAGTTTACCACCAGATCAAAAAGGTGGATGCGGAAGCAACAGTGACAATTGCTACAAGCAAGACGCAGGTCTCGGCAATTCACAATCAGCTGGGTGAAGATGTAGGAATTTCCGTAGAGCCTTGCAGAAGAGATACGTTCCCGGCGATTGCATTGGCGACGGCTTACCTGGTAGACGTAATGAAAGTGTCTCCGGAGGAATCGGTCGTAGTATGTCCCGTAGACCCTTATGTGGAAGAGGACTATTTTGAGGCCTTGAAGCAGCTGTCGATTCAGGCAGACAAGGGTGAGGCAAATCTGGTATTGATGGGAATCGAACCCACGTATCCCAGTGAAAAATACGGATACATCATTCCGGTATCTTCGGATCAGACTTCAATGGTAGCTACTTTCAAAGAGAAACCGACAATGGAAGTGGCGAAGGAGTATATTGTACAGGGAGCTTTGTGGAATGGTGGAGTATTTGCATACAAATTGAAGTATGTCATGGAAATCGCCCACAAATTGATTGATTTTACGGATTATCACGACCTGTTTGCTAAATATGCGACATTACCTAAGATTTCTTTTGATTATGCGGTAGTTGAGAAAGAAGATAAGATCCAGGTACAGCGCTTTGCCGGACAGTGGAAAGATCTTGGCACATGGAATACTCTGACGGAAGCCATGAAAGATGCTGTTGTTGGTAAAGGTGTATTGAATGATAATTGCTCCAACGTACACATTGTGAATGAGATGGACGTTCCGGTGCTGGCCATGGGACTTCATGATGTAGTAATATCTGCATCCCCGGAAGGCATCCTGGTTTCAGACAAGGAGCAGAGCTCTTATATCAAGCCATTTGTAGATAAGTTCGAACAGCAGATCATGTTTGCGGAGAAGAGCTGGGGAAGCTTCCGGGTGTTGGATGTAGAAGCAGGATCCATGACAATTAAGGTGACACTTAATGAAGGACACTCTATGAATTACCATAACCACAAGCATCGTGATGAAGTGTGGGTAGTGATCTTCGGAGAGGGGAGAACAGTTATTGATGGTGTAGAGAAATGCGTGAAAGTGGGCGATGTAGTGACAATGCCCACAGGATGTTGTCATACGGTTATGGCACAGACCGAATTGAAACTGATCGAGGTACAGATCGGAAAAGATATTAGTGTGCAGGACAAGGAAAAGGTTGAGAGATAAATGCAGGCCCCTACCGGAGAAAATTCGGTAGGGGATAGCTTGCGAAGTCTAATCCATAAATTTGTATTGAACAAAATCGCTGTGCGATGGCCTGCGAAAGCTGTGGTGTCAGACGGCACATTGTTGGAGACATAAACCGCACTTTGATTTCGGTGAAATTACCTTCCCTATAATAGTCCGCAAAGGTAATAATGTCTAATCATTTGATCATTTGATCTTGTAAATACAAAAAGGGGTAAAATTATTAAATTTTAACGAGGAAATGAGAAATGGTATTTAGTTCAGCAATATTTTTGCTTATGTTTTTGCCAGTTGTTTTTTTAATTAATTTATTGATAAAAAAAGAGTATTCCAATTTGACTTTATTGACTGCAAGTCTTATTTTTTATGCATGGGGCGAACCATATCTGGTATTACTGATGATATTTTCCATAATAATAAACTGGCTAATGGGTAAACTTATTGCAAACAATGACGGATTCCGAAAGAAAATGTTCCTATTTATCGGAATTGCTTTAGATTTATTAGTTCTTGGATATTATAAATATGCAGGGTTTTTCGTTTCAATTTTAAACGGCATTATGGGAAAAGAAATTATTTCTATTCCACAAATTGCATTACCAATAGGAATTTCTTTCTTTACGTTTCAGGCTATTTCGTATATTGTAGATGTATATAAAGGCGACACTGAAGCCTCTTTTAAACTGGTTAATGTTGCTTTATATATATCTTTTTTTCCACAATTGATTGCAGGACCAATCGTTAAATACAGGGACATTAACAGACAGATAGAGCAAAGAAACATTTCATGGCTAGGTGTATCGGCTGGTTTTAAAAGATTTGTGTATGGATTAGGAAAAAAAGTCTTAATTGCAAATGTACTTGGCTTATGCGCAGATACTATCTATTCCTATGATTTGAACGAACTAGATTTGGTAACAGCCTGGATTGGAGCTTTAGCATATACATTTCAAATATATTATGATTTTTCAGGCTATTCTGATATGGCGATAGGCTTGGGAAAGATGTTTGGATTTGATATTTTGGAAAACTTTAATTATCCGTATATTTCCAAATCTATAACTGAATTTTGGAGAAGATGGCATATTTCATTAGGTTCATGGTTCAGAGAATATGTTTATATACCTCTTGGCGGAAATAGAAAAGGAAAAATCCGAACATATATAAATTTAATAACAGTTTTTTTCCTTACAGGATTATGGCATGGGGCGGCATTCTCATATATATTTTGGGGTCTGTATCATGGGTTCTTTTCTGTTATTGAAAGATTGGGGCTAAAGAAGTTGTTAGATAAATCTAAAATAATTTCGACAGCTTATTGTTTTTTAATTGTTAATTTTGGATGGGTTTTCTTCAGATCTAACGGAATACTAAATGGAATCAAATATATTACAAGAATGGTTGCACCATGGAGAGATACCGGGCTACAGCCAATAATATCATGGAATTATTTAAACAGACAAACATTAATAGCATTCGTGTTTGCAGTACTTGGTATGGGAATAGTAAAGGCGATAGTTCCTAAACAAGTCACAGAAAAATGGAAAGACTCAGTCCTTGAGGCTATTTATATTTTTATACTATTGATACTATGTATGGCTGCTATTGCAAGCGATACATATAATCCGTTTATATATTTTCAATTTTAATGGAGACCGGAATGTTAAAAGAAAAAAAGATTGGACAAAAGATAATTTTAGCTGTTTTTATCTGTTGCATTGTTTTTCCTTGGCCCATATGGTTTGTTATCGGTGACTTTATTGGGGATAAGAATAATGAAAACAGAGAAATGACTGCAAGACCACAACTTTCGTTAACGAATTACGGGAGTTTTGCAGATGAGTATGAATCATACTTTAATGATACAATGCCCTTTAGGAGTGTTTTAATTTCATTAAATAAGAAAATAAATTATTTTGTATTTCATGAATCGACAAGTAGTTACGTAATCCTTGGCAAAGATGGATGGTTGTTTTATGCCGATACACTTGCCGACTATCAACGATATAATCTATACACAGATGAAGAACTAGAAACTATAAAAAACAATGTTTTGAATACGAAGACGTATTTTGATGAAAGAGGTATAGAATTTATAATTTTTGTGGCTCCAAACAAATCTAGCATCTATGGAGACTATATGCCGGACAAATATGAAGTGAACGAAGGCAAATCCAGAATGGAACAAGTTATATCCTATCTAAGAAATAACACAGATGTGACAATTTATTATCCTAAAGATGATTTGCTGGAAGTCAGGAATAAGTATCCTTCCTTGCAGTTATATTTAAAATTGGACACACATTGGAATTATATGGGTGGATATTTTGGATCACAATCTTTGTTAAAGTATCTGGGAGCTGATACAGCAGATTTTTCTAGAATATCATATGAAGCGGTGAACGAACCGGACTTCTTTTTTGGATATGATATGGCAAATATGTTAGGGCTTGCTGATGTGTTGGATGCAGATCTTAATTATCATTTAATTGGATATTCTGATAACACAGTAACATTTGAAGGTGATGCACGTGAAGATATAAGCGCATTTAATGGTGTTTCAATATCGACATCTGACAGTAGGGATAATCGCAGAGTTTTCTTTGCAAGAGATTCGTTTGGAGTAGTAATGTCTCCATACTTATCGGCAGCATTCAGCTATGTATACAGTCCGAATAGAGGTTGCATGACCAAGACAATGATAGAAGAACAACATCCGGATATTTTCATATATGAATTTGTTGAGAGAAGCGGTTTTGATGTAAACATTGATACATGGGCGGAATAGTTGTTAGGGGACTGAAGCCGTATGTATATCTTTCCTATGTATTAGACGAGCTTCGTAAAATTGGACCTTTTCCAACGCCGAATGGCTTTACATAATATTATCTACTCAAACTTCGCACATAAAATTTAGTGATACATCT
>ERZ1034844.1363-NODE-1363-length-11517-cov-4.226662_pt1 | contig 11517 bp, 12 predicted proteins | sample MGYA00520594_ERZ1034844 | MGnify/ENA primary metagenome ERZ1034844 (study PRJEB33766, sample SAMN09781733) | gut metagenome | biome: gut microbiome | host: Homo sapiens | place: Madagascar | study: EMG produced TPA metagenomics assembly of the PRJNA485056 data...
ATATTTATATGATCAGCAAATGCTGTTATTTTTATAAAAAACGCAAAAAAACGCCCAGCCTGGAATTTTAGCCAGACTGGGCGTTTGGGTATGAAAAAGGGCAGGTGGGAGGTTCGAAACATAAAATGTTTCCAAATATCGGGATGATATCTATTTTGTCGTGATGGTTTGAAAAAGTATTTTGTGTTCTGAATATCTAACTTTTTCGAGTTAAAATGTCCGAAAAATGCAGATAGATACGACAAAAGCACCGATTTCTCGGTGCTTTTGTTCGTGACATCTTTTTTGTCCTGTATAGATGGTGGAAACGGGGGGACTCGAACCCTCGACCTCACGGATGTGAACCGTGCGCTCTAACCAGCTGAGCTACGCTTCCATATGCACTGTGGAGCGGGTGGGGGGAATCGAACCCCTGTATTCAGCTTGGGAAGCTGATGTTCTGCCATTGAACTACACCCGCAATGTGACATTGATTATAGCACGGAGGAATGGAAAATGCAAGTGCCAAATGAAAAAAATTTTTCTCCCTGTGGTGTAAAATGCATATGGACAAACCCCAATGCATCATGGTATGATAAACGAGTTGATTTGCGCTTGTTTTTTGAAAAAACAGCGAAAACAGATGAAATTTGAGAGGTGAAGAATATGGCTGGGTTTTTCGGCGGGGTACATCCCAATGATAAGAAAGCTCTGTCCAGCGAAATGGCGATAGAGTGCCTGCCAGCGCCTAAAACAGTGGTGATCCCCATGTCGATGCACATTGGCGCACCCTGTAAGCCCCTGGTCAAAAAGGGCGACCTGGTTACGGTGGGGCAGAAGATCGGTGACAACACCGGTCTTTGTGTGCCGATCCATGCGTCCGTTTCGGGCAAGGTTTTGGCAGTGGAGCCGCGTCCCCATCCCAATGGCACAAACGTGATGTCCGTGGTCATTGAAAATGATTTTCAGGATACCCTCTGCGAGACGGTGCAGCCCCGGGAGTCCATCGAGGGGCTCAGCGGTGAGGAGCTCACGAAGATCATCCACGAGGCAGGCATTGCCGGTATGGGCGGCGCAACGTTCCCCACGGATGTGAAGATCTCCAGCGGCGTGGGCAAGCTGGACACCATCATTGTCAATGCCGCAGAATGCGAGCCCTACATTACTTCCGACGACCGGCTGCTCCGGGAGACCCCCGAGCGGGTGTTGGAAGGCCTGCGGGTACTGCTCCGGATTTTCGGTCTGGAGAAGGGCTACATCGGTATCGAGGCCAACAAGAAGACGGCAATTTCCGTTCTTCAGGAGAAATGTCCCGCAGGCGGCGATATTGTGGTGCAGGTGCTGAAGACCCGGTATCCCCAGGGCGCAGAGAAGCAGCTGATCCAGACCGTGACCGGACGGCAGGTGCCTCCCGGCGGACTGCCCGCTGCGGTGGGCTGCGGCGTATTCAATGCGGCAACCTGTGCGGCCATTTATGATGCGGTCTATCTGGGTATGCCCCTGGTGAAGCGCGGCGTGACCGTCACCGGCGAGGCCATCACCACGCCCAAGAACTTCATTGCCCCCATCGGAACGCCCCTGTCCGACCTGATTGCGGCGGCAGACGGCTTCTCCTCCGATCCCTATAAGGTTCTCACCGGCGGCCCCATGATGGGCATGACCCAGTTTGACCTGAGCGTCCCGGTGATCAAGGGCACCAACGCGGTGACCTGTTTTACGAGAAAGCAGAAGGTGGAGGTAAAGGTGCCCCACTGCATCCGCTGCGGGCGCTGCGTGGGCGTTTGTCCCATGCACCTGATGCCTCTGTACCTCTATCAGGCGGAGCGGAAGGACAATATCGACGAGCTGAACCGCCGGAGTGTCAACGACTGCATTGAGTGCGGCTCCTGTGCGTACATCTGTCCTGCCCGGATCCCTCTGGTGCAGAGCTTTAAGAACGGCAAGGCCAAGGTCAAGGCCGCCGCTGCGAAAAAGAATTAAGGAGGCGTAAAAATGGATCAAGAAAATCTGAACCTCACGGTATCCTGTTCGCCTCATGTCCATGCCCCGGACGGCACCAGAGATATCATGCTGGACGTCCTCATTGGGCTGATTCCGGCGGTGCTGGGCGCCGTGTTCTTCTTCGGACTTCGGAGCCTGTGCGTGGCGGCGGTATCCGTGGCGGCCTGTATTGTATTTGAATTCCTGTATCGGAAGCTCCTGAAAAAGGACACCACCATCGGCGACTGTTCCGCCATTGTCACCGGCCTGCTGCTGGCTATGGTATGCCCGGTGACCATTCCCTATTGGACAATCATCATCGGCGACTTCTTTGCCATTGTGGTGGTCAAGCAGCTGTTCGGCGGTATCGGCTGCAACTTCCTGAACCCGGCGCTGGCTGGGCGTGCGTTCCTGTTCTCCTACCCGGTGATTATGACCACCTGGGTTGCGCCCTATACTTCCCTGAATCTCCTAGGCTCCAATGTGGACGCCGTGACCGCCGCAACCCCCATGAGCTACCTCCATCAGGGTCTGCTGCCGGACACCACTCTTTTCGACAGCTTCCTGGGCAGCGTGGGCGGATGCATGGGCGAGACCTCTGCGGTTCTGCTGCTGGTGGGCGGCGTATATCTGGTGGTGAGAAAGGTGATCTCTCCCCGGATCCCCCTGGCGTATATCGGCACCGTTGCCGTGATCGCGCTGCTGTTCCCCCAGGGCAATGACCGCTTGGTTTGGCTGGGCTATCAGGTGCTCTCCGGCGGCCTGATGCTGGGCGCGATCTTTATGGCCACCGACTATGCCACCTCTCCTGTGACCAAGGGCGGACAGATTGTCTATGGCATCGGCTGCGGCCTCATCACCATGTTCATTCGGTATTTCGGCTCCTATGCCGAGGGTGTCAGCTATGCCATCCTGATTATGAACATTGCGGTACTGCTGCTGGATAAGATCGGCGTACCCAAGCGGTTCGGCTATGTGAAGCCCGGGAAGGAGGCTGCGAAATGAGCAAAGCAAAAAGCGGCGGCACCGGCTACTACCTGAAGCTGGCCCTGACCCTGCTGGTGATTTCCGCAGTGGTCTCCGGCCTTCTGGGTCTCACAAACTTTGTGACCAAGGATAAAATCGCTGCAATCAATGCAGAGAAAACCGCTGCCTCCATGAAAGAGGTGCTTCCGGCGGATACCTATACTCAGCTGGAATACCCCGCTACCGGCAGCCAGGCCAATGTTGCCGCAGTCTATCAGGCGGACGACAAGGGCTATGTGATCGAGGTGACTCCCTCCGGCTTCGGCGGCACCATTGATATGGTGGTGGGCGTTGGAACCGACGGCGCCGTCACCGGTGTTTCCATCATCAGCATGTCCGAGACCTCCGGCCTGGGCGCAAACGCCAGCAAGGAGAGCTTCCGGAGCCAGTTCGTGGGCAAGTCCGGTGAGCTGGCCGTGAGCAAGGACGGCGGCGAGATTGACGCGCTCACCGGCGCTACCATCACCTCCCGGGCAGTTACCTCCGGCGTGAATACGGCGCTGGTGGTTGCTTCGGAAATGCAGGGCTGAGGAGGAATGAAGTATGGACATTAAAAAGCAATTGAGAGACGGACTTCTGACTCAGAACCCCGTACTGGTGCAGCTGCTGGGTATGTGCTCCACCATGGCCATTACCACCACGCTGTTCAACGGCATCGGCATGGGCCTGTGCGTTACGATCATCCTGATCTGCTCCAACGTGGTCATTTCGCTGCTCCGCAAGGTGATTCCCTCGAAGATTCGTATTGCGGCTTACGTCGTGGTCATTGCGGGCTTCGTTACCATCGTGGATCTGCTGATGCAGGCTTATCTGCCCTCCCTCAGTGAGTCCCTGGGTATCTTTATTCCCCTGATCGTGGTCAACTGTATCATTCTGGGCCGTGCCGAGGCGTTTGCATCCAAGAATTCCGTGGCGGCCTCTGCACTGGACGGCGTATTCCAGGGCCTGGGCTACACCATTGTACTGGTCATCATGTGCGTGGTGCGTGAGTTTCTGGGCAGCGGGACCTTTGGCGGCGGCATCCTGGGTGCGGACGGCGCAGGCATTCGGATCCTGCCCGAGCAGTTCCCGGCGATGATGATGATCCTGCCGGTGGGCGGCTTCCTGACCCTGGGCGTTCTCATCGCTGTGGTTCAGTATTTCCTGGATAAGAGCAAGAAAGGAGCGGATCAGAAATGAGCATCACAAGTCTTCTTTCCATTGCCATCGGTGCAATCCTGGTCAATAACTTTATCCTGTCTCAGTTCCTGGGTATCTGCCCCTTTATGGGTGTCTCCAGGAAGATGGACACCGCCCTGGGCATGGGCGCGGCTGTTACGTTCGTCATGGGCGTGGCTTCCGCAGTGACCTATGCGGTGAACCTGCTGCTGGTAAAGCTGGGCCTGGGCTATATGCAGACTGTTGCGTATATTTTGGTCATTGCGGCGCTGGTACAGTTCATTGAGATGTTCCTTCAGAAGGCAATGCCTGCGCTGTATTCCGCGCTGGGCATCTATCTGCCGCTGATTACCACCAACTGTGCCGTGCTGGGTGTGGCGCTGCAAAATACCCAGAACGGCTACAACTTTATTGAAAGCGTGGTCTACGGCATCACTGGTGGTCTTGGCTTTACGCTGGCGATTTTCCTGTTTGCCTCGGTCCGGGAGCGGCTGGACAGCAGCGGCGACTGCCCCAAGTGCTTTGAAGGCTTTCCTCTGGCGCTGATGGCAGCCGGATTGATTGCGCTGGCATTTATGGGCTTCCAGGGTCTGAAGGTCTTTTAAGGAGGCGGAACGATGAGTAATGTGATCTATGCGATCCTGGTGCTGGGCGTCATGGGCGGTCTGTTCGGACTGCTGCTGGCGGTGGCATCCAAGGTCTTTGCGGTAGAAAAGGACGAGCGGCTGGAACCCATCATCGAGGCGCTGCCCGGGGCCAACTGCGGCGGCTGCGGCTACAGCGGCTGTGCGGGCTATGCGCAGGCAGTGATCGACGGCACGGCACCGCTGGGTCTCTGTGCCGCCGGTGGAAAAGACAGCGTGGACAAAATCGCCGCAATCATGGGCGTGGAATCCGTTGAGATGACCCGTCAGGTGGCGCTGGTCAAGTGCCGGGGCCATCAGGCGTCGAAAAAGGGCGTGTATGAGGGCATTCAGGACTGCGCCGCTGCGGCAAAGATCCTGGGCAACGGCCCCAACTATTGCAGCTATGGCTGCCTGGGCTTCGGCAACTGCGTGAAAGCATGTCCCGAGGGGGCAATTTCCGTTCAGGACGGCGTTGCCAAGGTGGATCATGAGAAGTGCATCGGCTGTATGGCCTGTGCGGCTGCCTGCCCCAGAGGAATCATTGAGGCGGTGCCCTACGATCAGGATATTGTGGTGGCCTGCTCCTCCAAGGAAAAGGGTGCGGCCCTGCGGAAGTTCTGCGACATCGGCTGCATCGGCTGCAAGATCTGCGAGAAAACCTGCCAGCATGACGCCATCCATGTGGTGGACAATCTGGCGGTCATCGACTACACCAAGTGTGTCAGCTGCTCCGAGTGCGCAGAGAAGTGCCCCCGCCATCTGATTGCGGACGCCAATCTGAAAAACGAGTTCAATACCGTGGAAGCAAAACCCCGATAAGAAAAGAAAGCCTCCGCAGTTCCAAGCAAAACGGAACTGCGGAGGCTTTTGCTATGAAATTACTGAAAATCAAAGAGATTCAGACCGATGTCCGGATCAAACTTCCGATCTACGGTGCCGTCCAGAATCGTAATCACCATTTCGCAGGTGGCGCTGATGATGGCACGGTTCAGGTGGCCACCGAACACCTGGCCCTTTTCATTGCCTGCGCTCATGTGCAGGTGGCTGTAGAAATCACCGTCCATGGTGTTGATGGTGCCGCTCAGGGACACAATCTCAAAATGTCCGGTGAATTCATTGGCGTGGTATTCCTTCTCGTCGGTGTAGAATACGCCCACGGTGAACGCATTGATCGCGCCCAATGCCTGTACGGTGGCCAGGGTGATGTGCTCCTGAAGGGCGATGGTTTTTACCTGCTCCAGAATTTCCTCGCCCTTGTCCAGGCGGGCGACGATGGTGTGGTCAAAGCGTCTGTATTCCATGATAATCCTCCTGCTTATGCGTTGGTTACGGGTGCTCCAGGAAGTAATCCCGGGCGACAATCAGGGAATTGTGCACCATGTCCTCCAGAGCCTGATCGGTGAAATAGGCCAGGTGGGGCAGCATCAGCACATTGGGCATGGACTGGAGAATGGCCATCTGGTGGTGCTTCAGCATGGTGTTTTTGTGATCCCGGTAATAAATATACCGATCCTCGTCCAAAACGTCAAGCCCCGCACCGGCCAACTGCTCCTGCTCCAGCGCGTCGATCAGTGCGTCAGAATCCACCAGAGATCCCCGGGCGGTGTTGATGAGCACCGAGCCAGGCTTCATTTTTGCCAATTTCTCCGCGTCCATGAAATGATAGGTCTCGTCGTTGGCGGTGAGATGGAGGGAAATGATATCGCATTCCTTGAGCAGATCATCCAGCGGACGGTATTCCGCAGCGATGGTATCCCTGGGAGTCCGATTCCAATAGAGCACCTTGCAGCCGAAGCCGGAAAGGTGGGCGGCAACGGTCTGACCAATGCGGCCAGCGCCGATGATGCCGACGGTCATATTGGGAAGCTCCCTGCCGCGGAATCCGGCCTGGGAAAAATCCTGCCCCAGGTTCCGGAGTATCATGGGCTTGATATGCCGCAGCACCATGAGCATCATCATAATGGCATAGTCCGCCACGCTGGCAGGGGAGTAGGTTACATTCCTTACGCCGATGCCCAGGGTGTTGGCATAGTCCGCATTCATATGCTCTATGCCAACACAGCGGGTCACGCCCAGCCGCACGCCGTTTTGATGGTAAAGATCCCAAAGCTCCGGGGTAATCGCCGTGTCGGACAGGACATTGATGCAGTCTGCGCCCTGGGTGAGGTGGGCATTTTCCAGATTGGGACGCTCGGTGGTTATGGTAAGCTCGATGCCGTAGTCCCGGTAATAGCGCTCAAAAATCGGGCGCTCGGACGGGTTCACGGTAAATGCGATCATTTTCATAGGAACACCTCCTGATGGGGGTCAAAGGGATTTACAAAACGCCTCCAGCCGGTCCATTCCGGCCTGAATATTCTCCATGCTGGTGGCGTAAGATAGGCGAATGAAGTGCATTCCATCCTTGGAGCCGAAGTTGTCTCCGGGCACCACCGCCACATGGGCTTCCTCCAGCAGCCGGTCGGAAAACTCCTGGGCAGCAAGGCCGGTGCCGCTGATGTTGGCAAACACATAGAAGGCACCCTTGGGCAGAATGCAGCGGATGCCGGGCATGGCGTTGAGCCGGGCAACAATATAATCCCGGCGGCGCTGGAACTCCTGACGCATGGCCTGACAGTTGTCCAGAGCGTATCGGAACGCCCCGATGGCACCGTACTGACTAAAGGTAACGGCGTTGGAGTAGACGCCCTCGGTGAGCTTGGTCATCAGCTCAGCCAGATGCGCCGGGGCTGCGCCAAAGCCCACCCGGAAGCCGGTCATGCTGAAGGTCTTGGAGCAGCTGTCCACGATCAGCGTCCGCTCAGCCATGCCGGGCAGGGAGGCGATGGAGTGATATTCCGCACCGTCAAAGAGAATGTGGCGGTATACCTCGTCGCTGATGACAAAGAGGTCGTGCTCCACTGCCAGCTTTGCCAGAGCCTTGAGGGCCTCCAGGGAGATCACGCCGCCGGTGGGGTTACAGGGAGAGTTGAGCATCAGAACCTTGGTTCTGGGGGTCAGAGCCTTTTCTACGGCCTCGGGAGTGAGGACGAAATCGTCCTTTTCATAGACGTCCACCGGGACGGTAGCGCCGTGGCACATGGCGATCATCTGCTGATAGTTGCAGAAATAGGGGGCGCTGACCAGAACCTCGTCGCCGGTATCCACCATGCACATCAGTCCCAGAAACAGCGAAGCCATGCCGCCGGCGGTGACGGTGATGTTTTCGGCGGTGTAGGGCACGCCGGTCATTTTTGCAATATAGTCCGCATAGACCTCACGCAGCTCGGTTACGCCGGAGCCGGGGGCGTATTTGGTGTCGTGGCGGTCCAGCGCAGCCTTTGTGGCGTCGATGGCGGCCTGGGGCGGGGCAAAATCCGGCTCGCCCACGGCAAAGGAGATCACATCGGGGATCTCGTCGGCGCGCACCATCATACTGCGGATTTTGGAGTCGGGGATGGATTCAGCAACAGATGAATATTTCATAGAAAAGCCTCCAACCATGATAAGGCAATACCGCATTTGTGCGGTGCTGCCTAGAAGAACAGGGTCACTGCCAGCCGCACCAGCAGCATCAGCAGTACCACAAAGAACATGGGGCGGATGACCTTCGCGCCTTTGTGAAGGGCAAGTCCTGCGCCAATGTAGTTGCCAAGAATATTGAGCAGTGCTGCCGGAAGTACTACCTGCCAGACCACCGCACCGGAGAGGGCATAGGTGATGGCGGCGGTGAGGGAGGCCACCGAGGAGCAGACTTTGGTGTTGCCGGATGCGGTGACCAGATCCAGCTTGTTCAGCAGGGCAAAGCTCAGGAGAATAAAGGTGCCGCTGCCAGCTCCGTAAAAGCCGGTGTAGGTGCCCCAAATCAGGCCAATAAACAGCGCAACAGCGACTTGTTGCCCAGTGGTAAGCTCGTCTGAGCGGTTCTCCAAGCCGAAATCCCGGTTGAGCAGCAGCGTAGCGGCGGCAATGGGAAGTAGAACCATCATCATGATCTGGAGGTAGCGTTCGGGAATCCATAGATTCAGCCGCGCCCCCAGAATGGAGCCCAGCAGGGAAACCGGGGCGGAAATTGCGGCGGTTTTCCAGTAGATGCGCCCGCTTTTTGCAAATCGACCCAGGGAAATCAGGGAGCCGGCACAGCAGCTGCACTGATTGGTGCCGGCGATGAGATGCACCGGGAAGCCCAGGAGTAGGAAGGTTGGCAGGGTCAGCAGCCCACCGCCACCGGATACGGCGTCGATGATGCCCGCCAAGAAAAATGCCCCGGCAATGACTGCCACCGTAACCCATGTGATGTCCATTTGGTTCCTCCTGATTTGGCCTGTCTGCGGCGGATTCAAACAGCGCACCGTTGCACCTGGAATGCACTTATTATTCACTAAAATGAAGGAAAAGTCAAGGCAATCCTGCGTTTTGGAGGAAAAATCATGGTTTTCACAGAATAAGATGAAATTTGAGAGAGGTGAACTGGCATTTTGACAAATAAAAATGCTGTGGAACCGAATGTTCCGCAGCTATCAATTCAATCCACCGGAGACACCTTCGCCCTCCACCGCACTCACGTAGCACGCCCCAAATTCAATGCCGCCGGAGGCTCCTTAACTCCCACCGCACTTACGTAGCGCGCCCCAAATCCAATGCCGCCGGAGGCTCCTTAACTCCCACCGCACTTACGTAGCGCGCCTTAAATCCAATCCGTCGGAGACACCATCGCCCACCACCGCACTTATATAGAGCGCCCCAAATTCAATGCCGTCCGCAGGACACCTCATTCTCCCGCTGGTGCGCCAGAAGTAGAGACACAAAGGACATGCCGGTGGCATGTCCGACTGGCTCTGTCCCTTCCCAAAAATTCGAGCCCAAAGCGAAGAATTTTTGGTGGCGTTGTCGGTAGTTAAAAAAAGAAATACTCAACACAGGTATCAAGATCCCCGTGTTGAGTATATTTCTTGGTACGCCAGAAGGGACTCGAACCCCCAACCCTCGGAACCGGAATCCTAAAAAAATTTAGAAATACCAGTGCGCACTGGGATTTTGACAACAAATACGACAACAGTCACCTTAGTTGTCTGTTGTTTACCGATTAAGAATAATCAACACCCTCAAGGCGCTGAGGGGCAGGTCGAGCACAAGGCCGTCGCCGGTGCCGCTCTTGCCCTTGAGCTTGCCGGCTGCGATCAGGGGATCCAATTCCTTACGATAACCGGCAGGCACATCACCCAGGGTATGATACCAGGGCTCAATGGGGCGGAGTTCGCCGTTGTCCCCAAGGCCCATGACAACGTTCGTCTGCATGGCACCATCCGCACCAAGATAGTAGGTGCTTCCGTTATCATCGACGCACAGGCAGTCAGCAAGCATATAGCCCTTGTCGTCGAAATAATACCACTTGCCGTCGATCTCGGCCCAGCGGGACTTGTAGTAGGTGGTGGTGCTATCAGCGTACCACCAGCCGTGGTCGTCCTTGTTCCAACCCAAAGTGTACTGTTTCTTAGTCGTGTTACTCATAGCTGCCTTTACATCCTTTCTGAATCCGTCCATAGTGTAGCTGAGGCCCAGGCCCTTCCACAGGTGCTCCGGGTCGCCGTGGTTGGAGGCCACGCCCTGAAGATATCCCTCATGGTGGCTGATAATGACCCCGTGGGCCAGGGGGTTCAAGCCGTACTGCTTGCATAACTGAGCGAACAGCTGCACCGCTGTCTGATAGGTGCCACGCGCCTGGGCCTGTGCGGCGGCCTTGTCCAGCACCTTAAAGGTGCTGCCGCCGGTGTACTTGATTTGAGACGGTTCAGTCATTTCCACGCCCACATGGGTATTGTTGGCGTTTCCGGCGCAGTGCCAACCGCGATAATTCCAGGGGAGGCACTGATACACGGTGCCATCCGCCTGGAGCACTGCGTGCACAGCTACCTCAATGCCACTGCGGTTCCACTGCTTGGCGAATACTTCCGCACTGGGCTGGGAGCATCCAACGCTGTGCAGCATCAGTCCCTCGGGGCCGCGCTTCTGAAAAGCAGTGTACCGGCTGTCCGCTTTGTTCACGTTGTTCTTGTAGCACTGATTGTTCAGGCTGTAGTACTTAATCAGTTTCATTGCTGTTATCCTCCTTCTCTCCGGTGATACTGTCACCGGCGGCATCTACAGATTTTAGGCTGATCTTCAGGATTTTTACCAGCCAGGACGGGACTTTAACCCCGAGTTTAACCGCATTTTCCAGGATTGAGCCGATCTCGGTAATGATGTACCATACCAGTGTCAGCGGCAGCAGAAGCCCCGTCCAATTAATACCCAGGGCAAAATGGTCACCGACTACTGCAAATACACCATCGGTAATTGCCGCTACCAGCACCACCAGAATCATACCAGACTTATGCCAGAGCCCCTGCCGTGCTTGCCCACTCGACCACTCGCCGGACTTGCACGCTGCAAACGTTCCGCTGATGTAGTCCAGAGCCATCACGGCCACCCAGACCACAGCCAGGATGCCCTTCCACCCCAGAAAAGCTGCAAGGCCGGTGATGATTGCCGTGATGCCTCCCTTGATTGCCAAAAGTTTGTCGTTCATAATATTTCCTCCTTAATTCACTCTGAATGCGATTGTCCCGCTGGCGGAAAAGGCGTTGCTTACCGTCTGGTAAATCTCAGTTTTCTCCCACTTCCAGGCGGTTGTGGTGCCGACCTCCTGTCCTCTGGGGGTGATATTGCCCGCAGTGCTGATGGCCCAGCCGGAGAACACAATGTTCGCACCGGCGGTATAGCCCGAAAG
>ERZ1034844.1372-NODE-1372-length-11494-cov-6.784597_pt1 | contig 11494 bp, 10 predicted proteins | sample MGYA00520594_ERZ1034844 | MGnify/ENA primary metagenome ERZ1034844 (study PRJEB33766, sample SAMN09781733) | gut metagenome | biome: gut microbiome | host: Homo sapiens | place: Madagascar | study: EMG produced TPA metagenomics assembly of the PRJNA485056 data...
TCTAAGGTATCCTTAAGTTTCTTCAGATAGTTTTTATCATCATATATCAAATCTAAAAACAACATATTCTAATTCTCCTCCTTATTGATATTTCCTATTGCAGGGAATGTATATGGAATGATTTCTACACATTCACCATTTTCCGCATATACAAACACAAAATAGGTTGTCATATATGTGGAGTTATCGAAGTATCCAATGACATCAGCAGTTCCTCTGAAGTAATTATCTAACTTTAAGCATGTTTTTACGATCAAATTATGTGAACTTACTTTACTTGTGTTAACAACCAGATTGATAATATCATCAACATCTGATTTTCTCAATAAGCATGTATAAGACTTAGACATGTGCTTATACAAATCAATAGTTTTCTTACTGATATAATCAGGTGAGAATGACTTGTTGTTTACTCCATAAGTATTTCTAACGGTGACACCTTTAAGCTCACCGAAGTATGAAAATAATAACGAAATATCAGACACTATATCCGGGAAAGAAGTTACCATCATATCGTGGTAAATTTCAAGTCTTTCGACGTGCTCATACATTTCAATTTCTAATCCATTCGTTTCACTCTTATACTCACCGATGGATATGGTATCATTAAAAATAATACTTTTAATCTGATTTTTATTAAGCATCTCATTTAATTTAACAATTACAACAGGTCTATTGTCTGTTGATAACTTGGTATCAAGTCGTGAGAATATACGATCAAATCGTCGTATGAATAAATCACTTATTGCATCATCAACGATTTTAAATATATTACCGATCACCTTTTTATCTGTTTCATAGACAGGTCGAATGATCAATCCATTGATCATTTTTTCAGCGATATCACGATAATCTTTATCTAACAATCCCAGAATAGTAGTTCCGTAGAGTGAATCCAGATTGACTTCTTCGATAAAGGTTCCCATATACGGGGTTAAAAACGATGTGAGCGTATTATAGATTGTATATTTATCTAATTGCAACCCTATCATTTTCATGGAAATTTCCTGCAGATTTTCGTTATGAACGAGAGAATCTACCAAATCATACCCAGGTGTTGTCTGCTCACGAATTGCTGTATTTTCTGTTGAATTTGTATTCATACCTATTCCTCCTTTAATCATCTAAATCAAATTCCATGGGGATCATAGAAACACAATCGTCATTCTTTGCGAAAATGAATGTCAGGTATTTCAATTTGTCACAGGTCTTATCCTTAATTGTTATAGTCATTGCAGAAAATCCTGCATCTTTATGATCATAGTGATTAACATGTTTTTCAATGACCTTGAATGTAAAATCACGTTCATATGCATTCGTTTCATGAAGAGTCATTGTGATACCACTAATGATATCCTTGATTGTTTCCTTCTTGATTGCTGATACACCAGCATCTGAATCAGATGTCTCAAGATATGTCTCAAGTGCATGAAAGCCATGAGATGGTATTCCGAAAAACATTCCATCATCGGTTTGACCAAAATGATCACTAAAACTCATTGGTACAAATTCTCCTGTGAACCTGAATTGTAGTATAACACATCCATACACTTGTGGATAAATTGTTTTCAAATGATGATGTGGTTTAATCATGATTGTATCAACTGGTGTATATAACTGGACACCCATATAATTATAGGTGTTATAGTTCATGGCGAATGTTCCATACTTCACAACTTCGGATCCTTTAAGAATACATTCATCCCGTACATCTTTTGGAATCATACTGTAAATTTTATCACGTGTGAGTTGATAGTCTGGTGTGGTTTTGTATAACTTAATAATTTCATCTTTATGTTTTATTGAAGCAGCAACGACTGCATACAATGTAGCCTGGTAAATCATATCAATCTGAGTCTGGTCGACAACATATTCTGATTTTGGGATGTACCCCTCAATAATTGCGACTATAATCGGTTGAAAGGTAGGATCAATCATTTTAAGGATAGATTCTCCGATAATCCAATCCATGATTCTGTGTAAACCGGATTCATCTGTAGTTCTTGGATTGAAGACTGATCTTAATATTTGAGCAATCATATGCTCATCGATCTCACGCATTGTCGAATCTGTGAAAAGCTTCGTGAACTTTTCATTCTCTGAAAGATCTTCGTATAAGTTGTTTTTCATTTTTTTATTCTCCTTCTTTTTTTTAAGTTAAATATTAACATGTTTTACCCAATGGATGCTTCTCATCTTCACTTACATACATATCATGCAATTTCCCTATGAATGAATCAGAAAATGACATCGGAACGATAGCTATGCAATCATTTGTATTTGAAAAGATAAATGAGATGACTTTAACCTGTGAACAGACTGTGTCATGAAAGTCAATCTCTAAGACTTCAAACCCGGAGACATTTTTATTGCAATCATCGTATGATCTCCAGCTATAATCATAATCCTTTTTCACAATTTCTTTATTTGCATCATGAATACATGTGATAATATTAATAATATTATCCTTTGTAAGAGTTGTAGTTATTGGACGTGAACAACGGAACGATTCTGCATACTCAAAAACTGCATCCATCCTCTGTGGGCAAATTCCAAAATCAGATGACTCTGAAAGCCCAGTATGTCGATCAAACCATAATCTCATAATACATCCATTATATCGGAAAGGCAATAAGATCTCTCCATACACTTTTGGAAACAGATACTTGTCATCTGGATATGATCGGATCGTTAATATATTCACTGGTACATGTGATGTGTATCTTGTGATAACTGGTGTATCATCCGTTGGTTGTGTAATATATCCATCTTGACATGGCATTAGCCCTTTTATTACAGAGACTGATGATCCTGGATATCTAGCATCCATTATCTGATATAAAATATCATCACATAACGGCTTAATGTCAGATCGTGCACTTGTGATGTATGAACTGCTAATGATTTCATCAACCATCACATCTCTAACCATATCAAAAATAGCATCTATCGTCTCGGTGTTTTCCTCAGATTTTAAGATAAAACCAGAGAGGATATCTGTAATAATACCACGGTATTTTTTATCAATGACTTTCAGTTTGGTCCCGTAAATCAGAGCATTAATTGGTGTTCTAGCATCCTGCTCTGAACAGCAACCATTTAAATCAAAACCTCTCAAAAGATATCCAATGATGTATGGAGTAATTTGAATATTTGCCTTTTGATATGCATTTATGACCTTCTCGTCCTTACTAAGTACAGTAAATAAATCTTCTGTCATTTATTCTTTACCTCCTTCTTTCTTTGGTTTGTTACTAGCAATTGTATCTATAACTATTTGCTTTGCTTTTTCCATAATACTATCCAATGCATGCTCATAGATGTATACCTCATCTGGTTTGATGTAATCATCTTTTATCATATATGCAATGAAAATATTTGTATTACTTATTTTTTCGTCATATGCTGATATAACCTTGTATACCACCATTGTGTCGGTAGATACAATACACTCAAGTACATATGGACCAGTATTTCGTACACAGAGTGCCTCAAAATAGACCTCGATTTCTCCGGATACAAATATAAGATGTGATCCACCGTCATCTTTATGAGTGGAGATGAATTCATTGATTTCAGAAAAGATGAAGCTAGCTTCTGGTAAGCAATCCGGATTTTCATCATAGAATTCTAACTTTGTAAATTCTTTGCATTTTGTTTTAATTACTTTTGGCATTTTTCGTGTCCTCCTTCCTTATTCCTGTAGATAATATATCAATCAAATGTGATTGCCCGTTTTGAAATAAATTGTGACATAACGGAATTTGGAAGATACTGGAATTAAATGTTGTATACAGTATGAGAATAAACAAGGATCATAAAAAATAAAATGAGGCATTAGACCGATAATGTAACAATCTCAGTATTTAAAGAATTCCGGAAGCCAGGGTAACTCCTTGGCTTCCGGTTATTTCCTCGTTTTATGACGTACACTTAATAGCGATATTATGCCAGAGAACACGAAGACTGTTTTTAACAGCGATGGATCAATCACAGTAACTTCTGATAGTTATACAAAAACCACAGTATTCAATTCGGATGGATCAATCAGTGATACTGTAGATACGAAGGATACTGATGGAAAGAAGCAGAAGATTATTCAGAATACCATCTTCAATTCCGATGGTTCTATCGATAACAAGGTTTCTGTCAAGACAGAAGAATCCAGATCGTGAGGTGTGTAAACAATGGGATTTGTAGATGCAAAATTGGTGAATAGTGATTTCTTAAATGAACCGATCAATCACCTTAACTATATCGAATCAATTGAGCGATATGGAGAAAATGCTTATGTCTTTGAGGATAATGATACCTCAAAGAGAATTTTTCGAAATCTGATTTCAAGTTCTGTTCTCTTATTTGAGGACGCTAGAATTCGTTCTACATTAATCGGAAAACTGAAATCAGATGACCTTTATTACTTTTTTAAGAATCATGGAAAACTTGGACAGTGTTTGAACTTGATCCTTGGAAAATCTTATTTCTCCAATGGAGATTTTAACACGGTTTGTGAGTATATGAATATGACATCAATCCATGTAATGAACCAGGAATTTCTGAATGCATTCAGTACAGTCATCAAAGAACATTTGGATGCCGACAATGCCTTGGAGTGGATCAAAAAGAGATTCAATGTGGATCTTTCTTCTTATTCTGATCTTGGCACTGCTATTTTGGATACTGAAGGTTGGAAGCTTATGATCAAGAGTGGTCCATTTATGTCTTGTGCTTGTACAACGAAATGGTTTACAGATAAAGTCGTAGAGGCAAGGCATACAAGAATCTGGAGAACTGCAAACCGTGATTACTATACAGATGATGGTAAGCACTATACAAAAGAAGGCACTGCAGATGGAAAAGACATTGCTACAGATGCATTAAAACTCCTTGAAACCCAGGGAATTGTAACTGAGGAATACTTAACTATTGTAGATTCTGCTTATCAGAGATTAGAAGATGCTCTTCTTTGGTTTGCACAGAATAATGCAATTTCCTCATTGAAAGGATATCCGGAACTGATCAATGTATTTATCAACAATGAGAAATGTATCAATTATCTCATTCAGTATCCGGATGTATTAAAAGAAGCATTTAACGATGAAACATTTGCAAGAGCACTTCTTGGAAATACAACAGTAAAAGCAAAGCTTACTGCTAATAGCAATGCAAATGCAAAAGTTACAGAACTTGGTACAAACTTAACAACTCTTGATGGACAGTTTCGAACCATTAGCAAGTTCTGGGAGATGTTAAATACGAATGCTTCTACCTTATATCGTTCTGATGATGTAAGAGCAAAAGTTACACCACTTCTTACGAAAGTAACCAATATGGATACAATTGTAAATGAAGTAAAAGCATTATAAAGAGAGGATGAATAACAATGGGTTTTGTTGAAACGAAAATGATCAACAGTGATTTCTTAAATGAGCCGTTGAATCACTTGAATTACATCGAATCAATTGAGAATCATGGAGAAAAATCCTATATGTTTGATACAGATGACATATCAAAGAAACGTCTCCATGATTTCTTAGCGAAAACAGCAATTCTCTTTACCCACAAGGAATTACATAAGACTCTGGTTACAAAGTTAACCAGAGAAGATTGGTATTATTTCTTTAAAGGAAATAGTTATGTGGGAGAAGGGTTAAATAACATTCTGGAGAATACATACTTCTCCAAAGGAAATTTCGATTCCATTTGTGAATACATGAACATGACAGCAATTCAGGCATTGGATGATAAAATGTTAAATGGATTTGGAAGAGTCATGGAAGAGCATTTAGAAGCAGAAGATGCTTTGGATTGGATCAAGAAGAGATTCAATGTTGATTTATCTTCCTATAAGAGTATGTCAGAAGTCATCTTATCGACAGATGGATGGAAAGCAATCTTACAGAATAACGCACTGATGTGTTGTGCAACGACTTCTCAGTGGTTTACTGAGAAAGTAGTAGAAGCAAGACGGATGCGAATCTGGAGATTGAGTACACAAGATTATTATGATGATAATGGTACTCATTACACAAAAGCTGGTACTACTGACAATAAAAATATCACCACAGACGCACTGGAGTTAATGAAGACCAATAATTTGGTAACTGAGGAGTATTTGACACTCACAGACACGGCATATGTCCGGTTAAAGGATGCTCTTCTTTGGTTTGCACAGAATGAATCCATCACAGCACTCAAAAAGTGCAAAGATATTTTATCGGTATTTTGTGATGATGAAAGTTGTTGCAAGTTCTTAGCAAACAATCCAACACTTCTTACGGAGTGCTTGAATGATCGTGCATTTGCAAGTGCAATCTTTAACTCCACATTGGCAAGAGATACAATCAAAGCAAATACGAATGCAAATAATGCATTGAACGCATTTGTAACAGCAATTCAGACAGCAAATACGACGTTATCAAAGATTGGAAGTGGATTGGATCAGATTCCGATTGCGGTAAGTACAGCAAATAAAACAGATGGTCTGAAGGATTCCATTAAACCACTGATGGAAGAAGTAACCTCTGTAAATGTTGCAGTACAGGAATACCGGTCCTACATTTCGGTTATGAATAACTTGATTAATATGATGAGTTCTTCAGATCCAGAATTCTTTGCAAATCTGTTAAATGACAGTGATTTCGTAACCTGGGCAGTCAATGACGCAGCATTCGTTGATACCATGACAAAGAATGAGATGATGAGCACTGCTTTATGTGCAAACAATGGAGCATGGACAGCGGCATGTAATAGCCAGACATATTCGAATGGATTGCAGGGTTCTGAAATTGCACTGAATGCAATGCTTGCAAATGAAACTGCAAGAAATACTGCAATTGCAACTACAACATCCATGAATACGATGAGTGGATCAAATACATCCATGAGTAAATTGGTAGCAAATGCAGGAGCATTGTCGAAAATCATTGGCACAGCAAGTGCATTATCAGCAGTGATGAATTCTTCTGTTGGTGTGAATAATGTGTTGGGAAATAGTACGGCACTTAGTACAGTGGTTGGAAATAGTACAGCAATGAATGCAATGACTGGAAGTGCTACAGCGATTGGTATTGTTGTGAATAGTGATACTGGTATGAATGCAATAGTAAACTCTCAAACAGCGATGAATGCTATTGTAGCAAGTGCCACATGTATCAACTATGTGGTTGGAAATACAAAATCAATGGGATATATTGTAAAGACGGCAATTGCTATGAGTACATGTGCTGGAAACCAACAAATGATAAATGCAATCGCAACCACACAAAATGCTGCAAGCATCTGGTTGAATTCACCTACGGGTATGTCATATTTGTGTACTGTTGAAAGATGCAGGAATTGTTTCGTTGCATCATCTATTGCAATGACAATAATTGCAAACAATCAGGGTATGGTAAATACATTAGTTAGTAATGATGCATTGTTAAATGCAGCAGCATCAAATGCAACATCAAGAAATATTTGTACAGGCACACAAACATCAGCAAGTACAATATTGAGTATGGAGAAACCATTAGTGAGATTCATTCTTGGATTATCAGGACTAAGTGTTACTGCATATAATACAGTAGCTTCTATTTCAACATCATTAGACGTTATGAACAATATAGTTGCGTCATCATCTGCAATAAATTTTGCAGCAGCTTCCTCAATTGCAATGAATACAATGATGACGCAACAAGCAAGTATTACAGCAATTATGAATAGTAATGTTGGAAGATTAGCTTTATACAACCATGCATCTGTAGTTGAGCCTGCAATAAAACAAGATTTTACGAGCTCATCATGCCCATTTTTCAATAATGTTGTTGGTTCTTATGGAGACACTCAGAAGTGGACATATGATAAGATTAATGAAGTACCATATACTGCCGCTGGTGATTTACATCATTTTACTGATAAAAAAATATTTATTATTTTCATCAGTGGTTCTAGTGAGCTCTCTATGAAAATTGGTAAATTTGTTAATGGTGAACAATATCAAACATATCCAAGAGGGCATTTTAATGACCGTATGAATTCAAATTTTACAAAAGATTGTATGTTGTGTAAATTTGCATCAGGATTTGATGCTGGTGCTGTTAATAGTTATATGTCAGGTACTGTACTTTATGCTTGGTATGTTGAAATATGATAAAATTGGATGTAATCGATACATTCTGAATAAAAATAGAGATATCAGATATCTGATATCTCTATTTTTTAGATGTTTTAAGGGTATGATCATGTTTAATTAAATATGTGACTGATGTAGAATCTGACGAAATCGCACCTTGAGAATTCATTGGAACATAATATGAATCAAAATATGGTGCACCATTTACGGGTTTAACAAATCTATTAATTGAAACATTATTAAGTTGTGTATAAGTTAGATTTCTTATAGTTAATGAAAGTTGAATATTAGTTATTGCATCATTATGTAGGTTAACTATATAGTGAAGAATATTAACCTACTATCCAGATTTTTTCGATATCAACTGCATATTACAATATGAAATAATTGCCATTAGTAAGTCAAATTCTATTAGTACCATTACTATTTTGTGTTGCAGAACGTGCTTTCATTGCAGATATAATCTTTGATGATTTCTGAATCACTGGCTGTGTTATTGTTGCATTATCAAACATTGTTGTTCTGGCTGTTTTGGAATCACAGAATGACCCGCATGTTGATGAATTATTACATAATGTTGTAATTTTTGATGTAGAACTACATATCATCGTTATAAGTGATGAATTGCTTATAATAAGATTTAATCCATTTTGGTTATTAATAACTTTAGATATATTTGCATCACTCATGAATGGTGATTGACATGTGTTTGATGATGCAATATAACTTACACCATTTGAATTTAACCAAATCGTAGCAGCATTATTATTACCTGCAATTGCATTTATCATTTGTTGGTTTCCAACACATGTACTCATAGCAATTGCCATCTTTACAATATATCCCATTGATTTTGTACTACCAACGACATGAGATATACCATTTGATGACGAAACCACTGAATTCATAGCAATTTGTGAATTCACAGTTTTATTCATTGATGTATCACTATTCACAACAATACCAATCGCTGTAGCACTTCCAGTCATTGCATTCATTGCTGTACTATTTCCAACCACTGTACTAAGTGCCGTACTATTTCCCAACACATTATTCACACCAACAGAAGAATTAAAGAGGGGAGTAAAATGATACTATATAGTATCATTTTACCTTTCAATCTCATAGACTACTTCCATATTTTACCATATGTATTTATTAGACCGATAATGTGACTTATTCTGTATTTTGAAAAACCCATTTTTCCACATTTTGTGCCCATTTTACGACAAAAAAAGAGGGATGGAGAATATGAAAATTCTCCATCCTTTTCTTCTTTAATCTTCTTTGAATTCATTGTCAAATGCAGCCTGATCGTATGCTTTCTTTAATGCAATAAGATCCTGTGTTCGTCCATGTGATTCGTATGGTGTTACACCTAAATGCTGGATATTTCCTATGAAATCAGCACTGATTGAAGATCCAATCAGTGAACCCCTAAAGATATTTGATACCAATAAATCCAGGTTATCCACGAGTATTTTTCCATGATCATCATGTTCAGTAGCTTCAGCAATTTTATGCTGAATTTCATCAGCATCTACAGATTCATAGTCAATTACTATGGGATCATGAATAGGAAGCCCAATTGCCCACGCATAACTTTTCATCATCTCGGCGACTTTATCTGATTCACATATAATATATGCATCTTCTTTTGCAGCTTTTGCTACGAGTGTTGCAGTCTTTCCAGTCCTTGGACCACCGACAAGAACCAATGTTTCTTTACTTTTCTTCATTCTTTGAGCCCTCTTCAAGATCCTTAAACATCTGACCTTCAATTGTCAGAAGCTCTGTGTTTTCGAAGTTTACTAAGTTTGCAGTTGCTCCGATGACGGGTACACCAAGTAATACAGGTATGAGGAAATCAATGTCATCGACGAGACATCCGTTTTTCCATACATCTCTTTTATTCCTTACATCATTAAATGATGAAAAGGCAATTGGTTCTGGGATGTCCAGATTCATATCCTTTGCTCTCTCAGCGATATTTTTTGCAAGACCTCTGTCTCTAACGATGATCGGAGCCTGCTTTTCAGCAGATTCCTTGATCAACTTCGTTGTTTTTCCGACCTGACGGTCTCCAATGATTAAGTGTATTCTTTCATTACTCATGTTTGTATCCTCCTTATAAACATATATTATTTCTTAGTTTTTCCAGTATTTTTATATCATTTCGTTGGAAATTGTAATGAAAAACATTATAGTAACCAAAATAAAGAAAGGAGAATGTATTATGTCTCGTAATATTACACCGCTTCAGATGAATATTGTAGGTGATGATGGTGAAGTCAAAGGACAATATTCACCAGAAACATATGCAGAAACAGTCACCACAGGTTCCGTTAAAAAGAGTGAATCTTTGGAATTACCTGGAACAGATCCATCTGAAACGTTAAACGATACAATTGCAAAAGTCAAGACATACCTTGATAATGTATCAAGTATTGCAAGTGAAAAGCGTGAAGTTGTTGATAGTCCAGATGATAACTCAAGCAATATCCCATCAACAAGAGCAACTGCTTCATTAAAGGCATCCTTGGATGCAATTAACGCTATAGTTACAAAGAATAAAGAGGATATTGCAAACAAGGCACCAATTGCACATGCAGATGCCGAGAAAACTTATGGTGGTGGAACAGAAGATCTGTATGGTCATGTAAAAACTACAGATAAGTATGTATACACGAATGAGGATGAAACTGCTCCAACTGCAGCGGATAGTGTTGCTGCTAGTCCAAAAGCGGTTGCGGATGCATATACTGCATTAGATACAGGAAAAGCACCTGTATCACATGCTTCCACAGATACAAAATATGGATCTGCTTCTATCATTGATTATGGGCATGTAAAAGCATCTGATACTTATAAGGTTGCCATTGAAGATGGTGATGCAGAACATGGCGTGGTTGCTTCTCAGAAAGCAGTCAATGATATGTATAAGGACCTTTCTTCTAACCAGGAAACTGGTATCGTATCTCGTGCACCGATTATGCATGCAGATGCAGGAAGAACGTATGGTGCAGGTACAGAAAACTTATACGGTCACGTAAAGATTTCTGATAACTATGACATGAAAGATGTTGAAACAAAGGGAAATGCTGCAAGTGGAATGGCTGCATCGTTATTTGCATTACACAGATCAAATGCTGCACTTCAGGCAGTTGTTAATACAAAGCTTCCTTCAACACATGCTGCCGAGAAGGCAACATCTGAAAAATTCTCTCATGTAAAGCTTACAGATGCATACGAAACATCACAGGGAGCAGCTGCAGATGGTGTTGGTGCATCTTCAAAAGCACTCGCTGACAGTTTCGCAAAATTGAACGCAAGTATCAGTGCGGCACAAAAAAGTATTGTGACACTTAATAGCGATAT
>ERZ1034844.1374-NODE-1374-length-11481-cov-4.200158_pt1 | contig 11481 bp, 10 predicted proteins | sample MGYA00520594_ERZ1034844 | MGnify/ENA primary metagenome ERZ1034844 (study PRJEB33766, sample SAMN09781733) | gut metagenome | biome: gut microbiome | host: Homo sapiens | place: Madagascar | study: EMG produced TPA metagenomics assembly of the PRJNA485056 data...
AGCGGCAGCCGGTCAGGAACGTTGCGTCGGGGGAGCCTGCTGCAACGAAGCAGAACGCGGTGAAGATAGAACCGCAGATGATAACTGCCTTCTTGCGGCCGATGCCGTCGGAGAGGGCACCTGCCATGAGGCCACCAAAAAGGTAACCAACCATAGTAATGGAATTGAAGAAAGCAAATTGCTCGAGGGTCATCCAACCCTCAGACTGGAGAACGTTGCCGATAGGGCCACCAACAGCCATGTCAACGGAGTCGCAGAACGTGATACCAGCGAGCAGCCACAGAATCTTCTTGTGGAAACCCGTGATAGGCAAACGATCCAAGCGAGCAGCGATGCCATGGTAAGAAGAGTTCAAAGCATCAGAAGCCATTGAAACCTTCCTTTCGCATCGAGGATTCCTCTGGAATCCATGGGGATAATGCGCCTCGGAAAGTCAAGACAGGGGTTACCGGTCAACCGGTGAGTTGGCTTGGGGAGGCCTGCGCTTTAAGCGCATGGCTTCAAGAGTAAATGCACCCTGAAACCTGGACACCTTGCGCCGGCGCTGCTTTACATGTGGAGAGGTAGCACTCACACAAAGTGACCGCTATTTATTATTTGATTCTGATAAATCAATGTCAAACTATTTGAACCACATTTGTTGCAAATCATATAGAGTGTTCTGATAGTTTCTATAGGCTCACCCTATAGAAACGATAGACGCTCATAGCAGTAGGTTTGTCAAGTAGTAATTAATTGTTTCCAGAGAAATAGATAACGAACGCGTTAATTGGCACTAATTTGCTACTTCAACTACCGTTCATCGTGATTTTCAACAGAAAATCGGAACTATCAATGTGAATTTCGAAAACAGAAGATTCAGCACATAGCAAGAGCGAACAAGATCACTGCCCAGCCTGAACATGTTTTACAAAGTTTTCTCTTGACTTTTATTCTTGGTAATGAGTTTGAGAAATCGCAGTAACGAAAACCTATTCACAAACGAAGGCATTACCATAATTCCAAGCTATGAATTGTCGAATCGACAAACCACCCATTGATTAGGGAAATCGAATACCACCCAATAGCTATCTGAAGAATACGGAAGTACGAAAATAAATCCGTCTCAACGGCACCTATCCTCTTACCATCGCCCAGATCACCTTCCCAATCGCTAACCGACTCTTTAAATAGATATTGTCGAATGGAGCTTCAACCCACAAGCGGAATGATCACTATGGGGTATCATTTAATAGGAATTCAGGACAGAGCCACGAAACAACGAGGCGCTCAGAGGAAGGCATCAAATAGCATGAAAACCGGGTTTGACAACGCCAAATACATTACTTTACAGGCTGAGCATATCAAAGAGCGCATAGGCCAGTTTGGAGGCAAGCTGTATTTGGAGTTTGGCGGCAAGCTTTTTGATGACTATCATGCCTCTCGTGTTCTGCCCGGCTTTGAGCCAGATAGCAAGATTCGTATGCTCAAAAGCCTATCGGAAGATGTTGAGGTGGTAATCGCCATCAACGCCAACCACATCGAATCGGACAAAGTCCGCGGAGACCTCGGAATAACTTACGATGAAGACGTGCTTCGACTGATGGACGTTTTTGCAGGCATGGGCATTTATGTTGGAAGCGTGGTTATCACCCATTACGCAGGTCAGCCAAAGGCTGAAGCGTTCCGCTGCCGTCTCGACTCGCTGGGGGTAACAAGCTATTTGCATTACCCTATCGCCGGCTACCCTCACGACATCGACCATATCGTAAGCGATGAGGGCTATGGCAAGAACGAATACCTTGAAACAAGCCGACCATTGGTGGTAGTTACCGCACCCGGTCCTGGCTCCGGAAAGATGGCAACGTGCCTTTCTCAGCTGTACCACGAAAATAAACGCGGCATCAAGGCAGGTTATGCTAAGTATGAAACATTCCCGATATGGAATCTTCCGCTTTCGCACCCTGTAAACGTCGCTTACGAGGCCGCTACCGCCGACCTCGACGATGACAATATCATCGATCCATTCCACCTAGATGCCTACGGGGAAACAACGGTCAACTACAACCGAGATGTCGAAATCTTCCCCGTTTTAAAAGCAATGCTCGAACGAATTCAGGGAGTTAGCCCTTACAACTCCCCTACCGATATGGGCGTTAATATGGCAGGCTTCGCCATTGTTGACGACGATGCGTGCCGAGATGCATCGTGTCGCGAAATCGTTCGCCGCTACTTCCATTCCGCAGAGGATTGCAAACGAAGCGGCGCAGGAGAGCAAGAGCTCCACAAGATCGAGCTGCTAATGAGCCGTGTGGGTATCTCCGCAGATGTACTGCCCGCACGTAAAGCCTGCTTGGAAAAAGAAGAGGCTACAGGAGGTCCCGCTGGCGCCATTGAGCTACCTAATGGCGCAGTCGTCACCGGCAAGACTGGCAACCTCATGGGCTGCGCATCTTCCCTACTCATGAATGCATTAAAAGCACTGGCAGGCATCGATGACGATTTACTCGTAATTGACGATGAGGTTATCGCCCCTATCTGTCACTTGAAAACCGAGCATTTAAAGAGCACCAACCCACGTCTGCATTCCGACGAAACTCTGCTGGCGCTGGCGGTAAGCTCCCGCAGCAATGCCATCGCCGCACAACTCATGGATTCGATAGACAAGCTGAAGGGATGCGATGCTCATTTCTCGGTTATTATTTCGCCAACCGATGAGAATCTATATCGCACGTTGGGCATCAACGTTTCATGCGAGCCCAAATTCGAGCAGCGTCGTTTTTACCACAAGTAACTTATGCATCAAGCCGCGTTCCACCCACGCGGCTTTTTTAAACTGAGGCACAGCACAACAAAGGAACGCAGGGGGCGAAATGGGCAGCAAAAAACGTTCGTCTTGGTCAAAGCAGAAAGCTGAGTTCAATGCCAGCCTAGGGGGCATGGATAGCCTTTTTGCGAGCGAAGGAGAGCGCCAGCAAAAAAAACGTGCTGAAAAAGAGGCAGCATTGCGCAAGAAAGCTTGCGAGTCGAAAAATCGCTACATAAGCAAATCGGAGGCAGAAGCCGCAATTTCTGCATGCGCAAGTTACGGAACTACCGGTTTACACTCCTATCGCTGCCCTTACTGCGATGGTTGGCACCTAACCTCAAAACCAGAACGCAAACATTAATCCAGGCGCTATACTCGTTAAACAAGACACCCGTCAATCAACAAACCAAGGATTCAAACATTAATGCAGGAAGAAGCATCCGCCCACAAAGCTTCGCATCTCAGCGCCGCCCTCCGCGCGCCCCGCGCTCTTACCCCATTAGTTTTGTTCATGGGTTTTCTCGGAGCAACGCTTCGCTATCTGCTTGAGCTTGCCCTTCCCTCTCAGGGTGGAGTCCCCTACGCAACTCTAATCGTGAATGTCTTTGGATGCTTTACGCTAGAGATCATCAACCAATACGTTGGACGAAGGCTTCACCTTCCAGGACCCTTGGTGAAATCTTTAGGAATCGGCCTCGTTGGAGCCTTCACCACGCTCTCTGCCTTTTCGACCGAATGCCTGAACTTCTTCCTCAATGGAGAGGCTGGACTTGCAGCAGCGTATATCACCATAACGATTACGGTCACATTCTTCGCATCGCTGTGTGGAAAGATTGCATCAAACTACCTGGCATTACACCGCCTACGGCGCATACGAAGAAAACGAGCCAAGAAGCGTTTGGCGAAAAACGCAACATCGAACAAAGGCGGCACGCTATGAGTCTAACTGCCTTTCTTGCGGTAGGCGTTGGAGGAGCTTTTGGGGCGCTATGTAGAAATAAAGCAACTTCATTCCTTAAGCCCCGCTTTCCCAAACGCTTTCCATTTCCTACCCTATGCATCAATCTAGTTTCCTGCACTCTAGCCGGAATATTGCTGGCTATCCAAACGCAGATTAATGACATTATGTACCTAGCACTTACTATGGGATTCTTGGGAGGCTTTTCAACTCTTTCAACCATGAATTTCGAAGCCGTCGAACTTGTTTCGCAGCGACATTACGCAGAAGGGCTTGGATACCTTGCAGCCACATACGCTAGCGCTATCGGAGCAGCTGCTCTGGGATTCGCTTTGACTTTAAACTTTGCATCATAAAGGGCGCATTAGCGCCCTTTACTCTTTGATGTGAAGTTTTGCAGGCTAGTCTACCGAAACCAATGAAAAGACTTCCGCAGCAGAACTTTGAGCAAGAGCTTCGCGAGGATTCAAAAACGCAAGTTCAAGCAAGAAAGCGAAACCCTCAACTTTTGCACCCGATTTCGCCACCAAACGAGCCTGTGCGGCAGCAGTCCCCCCTGTTGCAACAAGGTCATCCACCACAAGGACGATATCGTTTTCGTCAATAGCATCAAGATGCATCTCGAGAGAATCGGAGCCATATTCAAGCTCATAACTTTCCGAACGAGTTTCGCGAGGAAGCTTACCAGGCTTGCGAGCAGGAACGAACCCTGCATGCAGTCGATAGGCGACAGGCGCACCTATCATAAAACCACGCGCTTCGGCACCAACAACCTTTGTAATGCCTCTGCCCTCAAAGTGCTCAGCAATAGCATCAATGGCAGCCGCGAACCCGTCTGGATCCTTGAACAACGTTGTAACATCCTTAAAAATCACGCCTGGCTTTGGATAGTCTGGGATATCGGTAATATAGCTCTGGAAATCGAATGCAGGCATAATGGCTCCTTGATGATAAGTACACGACATCATGTAGTGTACCGTCTGCAGCAAGAAGCAGACAATCAAACAGGTGCAAGCTCGCTATCTCAAAGGAATGATATCGTACACCTTCGGCAATACTCCTTTAGCCATAAAGTACGTCGTAAACGCCATAGTCTGAGTGATAAGGGATCTTCTTCCAAATATCGATCTAGATTCCCAGGGTGTACGGCGGTCCCCCAAAGTCGAACGATACGACAGCTCACCTAAGTCGAGTTCTCCTGATTGGCACAAAGTTAAAAAACTATCGGTTTGACGCCTGAAATGATCGATGACCTGATCACAACGGACAGAAAGATCTGACCCCTCTTTACCGTGTCCAGTAAGGATCAAGGAAGCCGACAGCTTTCCCAAACGCTCAATCTGCTCCAATAGCAAAGAAAGCTGATCTATCTCCGTCTCTACCATAATTGGAGGATATCCAGTACATAGAACTTGGTCTCCGCCTACCAACAGTTCATTCTCGGCATCGTACAAACAAAGATGATGAAGATCATGCCCAGGCGTCTGAAGGACACGCAGCTTATAGCCGCCAACCGTCAGTACATCTCCCTCAAAAAGACGGGTAATGGGAGGATTGACCGTCCCCGATCGAGTCATGGGCTCCCAGTACGAAGCGTCATAGGAATCTCCTGTGCCATGCCTCTGACTCGTTCGACGCTCAAGCGCCCCAATCTCAACGGCGGACATAACGGGGACCCCACGTCTAGCGTAATCGTCAATGCCTCCATAAACCGTTATGCCGGGACTCCAGATCTGCGACAGTCCCGCACAATGGTCCCAATGAAAATGAGTAATGAAAATATCAACAGAATCCCAAGATATCCCTAACTCACGTAATGCAAAATCGAAGGCTTTTCGGGTTTCAGGCTCATCGCAACCAACATCCACTATAAGAGAACGTCCAGAATCGTTAACGCCATCTGCTTTGAAAAGATACGAATTCGTTGGACCGATCGCCTCAGGCATCGGCAGATCGATTCGATACAAATTTCTCGAAAGCTCTTCGATGCGTGGACGACCCGAATAGACAATAGGCATTCTGCTCATGGCTCCCCCTTACCCCAATATGCATAATCCGCCACTTACTTTGAATACCAAGCAAACAACGATCAATAACGCGCTTACACAACACCAATATGCAAAAATCTGATATTCTTCATTTCTGCATCTATTCCCGCGTGAAAAGAAGTGTTTTGGAAAAATACAATTGGAAGCACATTTTAGGCTTCGTCATCCCCTCTATTTTGGGCGTTGTATTGTTCATGATTCCCGTCGAAGTTGACGGCACATGGACAGTCATCGTTAAAGTAATTGCCGACCTTATCGGCAACTGCATGGCAGATTTTCTCCCGATTCTCTGCTGTATCATCGTTACAATTTCAGCAGTTTTAGGCGTTGCTGCGTTGTTTCATCCGAAATTTATCGATGAGCACCCGCTTATGTACAACACCTTTTCCACCACACCTGCATGGGTAATCATCCGTGTCATTGGCGCTGTGTTTGTGTGGATCGCCTTCGCAGGTGTTATGGTCGGAGATGGTGAGCCCCTTCAAATAATCGGCGGTGAAGATACCGGCGCTTTCGTTTTGGGCGATCTTCTTACGGTACTGGTAATCATCTTCTTCTTAGCTGGATTGCTCCTGCCCCTTCTTCTCGATTTCGGTCTTCTCGAGTTTATCGGAGCACTTCTTACCAAAGTCATGAGACCTCTTTTCAAAATCCCTGGTCGAGGCGCTGTTGACTGCGTTACATCCTGGATTGGCGACGGTACTTTGGGCGTTATGCTTACCTGCAACCAATATGAAAGCGGTTACTATTCTGCTCGCGAAGCCTCTATCATCTCCACTACGTTCTCGGCCGTATCGATTACTTTTAGTATTGTGGTATTGGCGCAAGTAGACCTGATGCAATACTTCGGACCTTACTACTTGCTCATTTGCTTGGTTGGCATCATCTGCGCACTGATCGTCCCCCGCATCCCTCCTTTGTCCCTCAAGAAGGACACGTATTTGGTTGAAGGGAAGGCAATGCCCGAAACTCTACCAGAGGGATACAACTCTTCTGCTCAGTATGGCCTTTCGCTTGCCGTCGAGCGCGTAAAGGGCCATCGCGGCATCGGTCAATTCCTTGAGAATGGCATTAAAAACGCAGCAGGCATGTGGTTCGGAGTATTGCCTGTTGTAATGTGCGTAGGCACATTAGCGCTTATGCTGGCTAATTACACCACCATTTTCGACGTGCTGGGCGCCCCGTTCATGCCCCTGCTTGAGCTCCTTCAGGTCCCCGAAGCGCAAGAGGTCTCGAAGACGATGATCGTTGGATTCACCGATATGTTCACGCCTTCAGTTATCGCAGCAGAAGGAATTGCTGATCCGATGAGCCGCTTCATTGTTGCAACCGTATCGGTTACTCAGCTGATTTACCTTTCCGAGGTAGGCGGCCTTATTCTGGGTTCTAAGATCCCCGTTAATATTCTTGAGCTCTTCATTCTGTTCTTGGAGCGCACTATTATCAGCTTGCTCATTGTTTGCCCAGTAGCTCATCTTCTGTTCTAACAATAAACATCATTCAGCTACGTTAGAGGGTTCGTCGCATGTGCGACGAACCCTCTTTTTTATGCAGAGAGCCCCCAATTGATCAAAGCAAAACAGGATACCGAACCGTTAACCCCTATTGATCAGCCGTACGAAAAGAAATAGTACTGATTAATGAACGCGTTCAGACTAAAGCATAAAATAGTTGCAACGGGGCAATTGCTAATTTGCCATCATGTCACAGAAAGAAGTGCTGCCATGACTAAGAAAGTTTTGCTGCTCTGCGGCGATTTCACTGAAGACTACGAAACAATGGTTCCCTATCAAGCATTATCGATGCTGGGATACCAAGTGGACGCCGTTTGCCCAGATAAAAAAGCTGGCGATACGGTAGCAACTGCCGTGCATGACTTCTTGGGCGAGCAAACCTACACGGAACTTCGTGGCCACAACTTCGCATTAACCGCATCATTTGATGACGTTAAGACAGAAGACTACGAGGGCTTGTTCATCACGGGCGGCCGCGCTCCGGAATACATTCGCCTAAATCCCCGTGTAATTGAGATAACCAAAGAGTTTTTTGATGCACATAAACCAGTTGCCGCTATTTGCCACGGCCCTCAGGTTCTAACTGCGGCTGGCGTCCTTGAAGGCTATACAGCAACGGCATATCCTGCCGTTGGTCCCGATATCTCACTTGCGGGCGGCATCTACAAGGAAGTCGATGTTAGCGAAGCGGTTGTCGACCGCAATCTGGTAACTTCACCAGCTTGGCCTGGCAACACTGCAATATGCCGCGAATTCGCCAAGCTCATGGGAGCAAAAATCGAAATTTAGCCATCCATCAATTTCAAAGCCCCTTCTTCTTCCCCGCCCGAACTTAAGGCGGGGATTTTTTTGTTCTCGGCAATTAAGGACAACATAAATCAGAACCGAGGATTGCGACCTCAAATAAAAAAGCCCCTCCATTGTAATGAGCCGACTACCATTTCTCGTATAAAACGGAAGACAACCCACAAATGGAGAGGCCCAACAAATGCGTTGAATAAAAGTTATGCCTTATTCCTTAGGAATACGCTTTTTTCCTCAAGCGTAGGCGCATGATGATCATATTCTTCGTCAATGTTACCGTCGTAAACATAATGCTGTGTTTCTTTCGCAACCATGCCAGTGCACAGTAGAACCATGATGATATTGGGAATTGCCATCAATGCGTTTGAGATATCAGTTGCCGTCCAGGCAACATCGCCAACGCCAATACCACCAAGGAATCCCATACAAATATAAAGGCCGATGTACAAGGGAACCCAGCGACGACCAAACAAATATAACGTTACGCGCTCTCCGTAGTAACTCCAACCAAGAATCGTCGAATACGCAAAGCAGATGATCCCCAGCATCAAAACAGGCGTCCCGACGGTCGGAATAGTGCCAAAAACGGCATTGGCAAGCATTGCTCCGTCTGAAACACCAGCATCAGCAATAAGGGTCGGATGGGCACACAACGTGCTCACGATAACCAAACCGCTCACCAAGCAAATAACCACCGTGCACCAAAAGGGGCCCGTCATTGCAACAAGCGCCTGGCGAGCAGGATTTTTAGAAGCAGCAGCCGATGAGATAAGCGGCGCGGTGCCAAGACCTGCCTCGTTCGAGAACAAGCCGCGTGCACAACCAAATTGAAGGGCAAACATGATGCCCGAACCTACCGCTCCACCAAAAGCTGCTTTAGGGGTAAAGGCACATTCGAAAATAAGACAGACAGACTCAACGAGAAACGAGCTGTTGCAAAACAGGATATAGATACATCCTAAAATGTAAGCTCCGCCCATAATCGGGACAAGTTTTTCGCAGATGCCAGAAACCTTCTGCAAACCACCCAAGATAACCAACAAAGCTGTGCCGCAAACAAAAGCGGAAACAATTGCAGGATCCCATCCGAAGTTGGCACGCACAACGCTGGTAATAGCACTGGTTTGAACAGCAGAGCCAATGCCAAAAATAGTGATGCATGCAAGCAATGCAAACCATATGGCGGCTAACTTTGCCCACCAAGGCACCGTGCCATCAGGGCGCTTGTAACGCTGTTCCCAGACATGCATGGCGCCGCCCATCATTTCACCGCGCCAGTCTTTCACGCGATATTTCATAGCAGCAAAAACTTCGGTATATTTTGTCGCCATACCGAGAATGCCAGTCAACCACATCCAAAGTACCGCTCCAGGGCCACCGGAAAGAACTGCCGTTGCAACGCCTACGATCGAACCGGTTCCCAACGTTGAGGCAAGCGAAGTGGCCATAGCTCCGAAATTGCTCACATCGCCTTCGGCTCCATCGTCTTTCGTGACAGACAGTTTAAGGGCGAGTGGCAGCTTTCGCTGAATTACTTTTGTGCGAATAGTGGTGTAGATATGACATCCCAGCAAAAGGATAATCATAGGTGGACCCCACACAGCAGCATCCACCGCATTTAACAGTTCCGTTAAATCCATTGAGTACCTATCTAAAATTTTGGGTAAGAGCAGCTCTCTATTTTAGGACTCGTTTAACATTTTTCTACTTGTTCAATAAAAACGCCACGTTGGAGGCATGCTGAGCACAATAAGCGGTAATCGAAATGCCGACCTAAACGAGCGACTAAGAAAAACACCGCTGAAAGTAATTACAAAGGTAGTCGTAGAGTGAAAGGGCCAATGGGTTATCGACGGCAGTCGATGAGAGCCACACGAACACTTCGCGCTTCTGCTGGATATCAAGCGGTAGAAGCGCAACACCTTCGCCCCTCGTCTCTCCCCAGCTCTGCTCGGGCCAAAAACCAACACCAAGACCCAACCCGATCATCTTACGAACCACACTGGGATTGTCGCTTTCAAACGAGATACGGGGAGTAAACCCGATGGAGACACATAATTCCTTTGTGAATCGGGTAAAACCTGATGAAGACGATAACGAAACAAAATCAAGCTCCCTTAACTCATCAAGCGGCACCGGTATGCGCGAAAATATCAGGTTTTCAGGCGCTGCAAGCATCATACGTTCCGAGAACTTCTCTACCCTTGCACATGTTTCCGGAGGTAACGAGTCAACTACTACATCAGGCTCAGTTTCCCTTGAGTCTGACTGGGAAAGCGAAATGCGACGGCTGGGGGCAGCTGCCATCCACAAAGCAACTGCATCAGCGGCAATATGCGAAGCGGCACCAAGGTGGACACGGACCTCGCGACTTTCAGTATGAATGCCTTTTACTTCTTGGCACAATGAATCAAACTCATTCAAAAGAGGCATGAGCTTGCGTTGGAACAACCGTCCTTCATCGGTAAGCCGCAAACCACGACCCTCACGATCGAACAAGGAAACACCAAGCTCATGCTCCAAACGAGAAACAGAGCGGCTCAGCGCTGGCTGGGCAATATTAAGGCGCTTCGCGCTCTTTGTCATATGCTCGGTCTGCGCAACATCGAGAAAGTATTTGAGCTGCTGGATATCCATGGTCGAATCATACCTAAGTTGCATTAATGTATGCAAATCCGATATTTGAAATGAATGCGTTCAGGTACTAGGGTTGTCCCCGTTATGAATCTAAGTCCAACAAGGAGAACCTAATCATGATAATCGCCCAGGTGCTTGAAGCCGCAATGCTAATTTGCTTCGGACTTTCATGGCCTATTAACGCCTACAAGAACTACAAGGCAGGAACAGCCGCAGGTACTAGCTGGCAATTCATCCTTCTTATTACCGTCGGCTACCTTGCCGGCATTGCCGCAAAGTTCGCATCGGGCATGATCAACTGGGTTCTTGCTGTATACTTCATCAACTTGGTCTGTCTAGCGGTTAACTGGGCGGTATACTTCCGCAATCGCCGCCTCGATGCCGCGCGCCTAGCCAACAAACAAGCGGCACATGTGCTTGATTCCTCTGTAAGCACTCTGCTCATTGCCACAGATGGATCTAAAGCGTCCCTTGAAGCCATCACTTTTGCCGCACATGCTATCGATTTAAAGCGAGTTGAAAATATTGAAGTACTTTCCGTTGCGGAAAGCACTTCAGAAATCAGTGCAACGCGCGCCACCGAAGCAGCTAAACACGCTGCTGAAGCGCTTGAAAATGCTGGCATCAAAGTTACTGAAAAGGTCTGCACCGGAGAAGCTGCCGCTGCAATCGTCGGGGAAGCCCAGAACGCAAATGCCAATCTGGTCGTTATGGGATCGCGCGGCCTAAGCG
>ERZ1034844.1375-NODE-1375-length-11479-cov-4.356530_pt1 | contig 11479 bp, 6 predicted proteins | sample MGYA00520594_ERZ1034844 | MGnify/ENA primary metagenome ERZ1034844 (study PRJEB33766, sample SAMN09781733) | gut metagenome | biome: gut microbiome | host: Homo sapiens | place: Madagascar | study: EMG produced TPA metagenomics assembly of the PRJNA485056 data...
TTTTGTATTTTATAAAAAAAATCCGTTATCCGTTTTTTTACTCCCATATTCATCTCCATCTGATGTCCTCATGAGTTTTTGACCCTGACATCAATCTATTGTATAATCATTTTAACACATAACCTATTAAAAAAAAGCACTCAAAATACAATTCATACGAACGTTTTGATACGGAGGATTTTATGCTCGCATTATTTCTTACTATCCTGCTTGCCGCACTCATCAGCTTAAAGCTTTTGCCCATAGTATCCGGCACGACACAGGAATTTACAGATTTTATCATAGAAAATGTATCATTGAGCGGTCTTAACAAATCAGCGGAATTATCGCTTTTCTGGGCCATAACCATCGGTGGTGCCGTTTTTATGTGCCTGCTTCTTTTTTTGTATGAAAAAATGCAGAAAACAGCGGTTCCGGCATCTGCGCGCACGATAGCTCCCACCGTTCAGAGTTCTCTGTCCCCTTTAGGCTCAGATGACCGCACAGACAGCTATACAGATGCTATATTCTGTCCGTGTCTCTGTTTGTGCGCAACGGCTATCCCTTTTTTTGTATATCTGATCCTCTACAAACAGGTATCGCTTCCGCTTCTCTTTTTTGCCGGATTGTCCCTTTTTTCAATGATCAAACGCAAGACTGATATCCGTATGCTGCTTCTTACCTATGTGCTGACTTATTATGGCATTGTATCGGTTTTAAGCTTTGGATGCAGCTTTACAACGCAATTTGTCCTCTCCGGCTCCAAAATTTATATTCTGACACTATTGATCGGAACCGCTTTTCTGATACTTACCCATGTGATCAGACGGCTTCATCCGGACAGTCGGTTTGCAAAATATCTGTTACTGGCTCTCCAGTGCCTGATGCCCGGTCTTTTCTCCGTGTATCTGATCGACAAATACCTTTATAAGGATTCCCTGATCCGCGTCCGCTATGCGACCGGATATTATATTTTCTTCGGAGCTCTGATCGCTGTTCTGTTTTTTATTCTTATCCGGCATGCGATCCGGTATTTCCGTGGAAAAAAAGATGATATTATCTGTTTTGTGACACCCATGATCATTTTCGCATACCATTCCTTTTGTGCGGCACCCATGTATGCACAGCCCGATCAGCATCATCACGGCGAGCAGATGATCCCCTTCAACCAGATTTTTGAACATGGCCAGTCATTATACAATACCTACACACCGGTCTCCGGTCTGTTCCCTTTTGTCAATGGATTTATCCAGCATGGTATACTGGGCGGAACTGTAACGGATTATGCACCCGCTATATCGATAACAATGGTTATTTTTTGTTTCATCATCATGTTTCTGATCTGTCAACACATCGGCGGCTCCAAGGCGCTATTGTTTGCGGTGCTCTTCACCCTGCCCTGCTATAACAGACAGTACATGGTTCTTCCGGCGCTGTTATTACTGACCCTTCCCGGCTTATTAAAAAAACCGGCTCTCTGGATCTTCAGCTATATCCTGACCAGCTTTCTTTCCGGTCTGTACTATCCGCTCTTTGGCGCAGCGGTAATGCTTTCCATGGTTCCGGTCTGTCTTTGGGAGATCCGTGCACTGTGGGAGAAATCTCATCGGTCCGGGGCAGCTTTTCTTCCCTGTAGACTGAAGCAAGCCAATAAGGATATGTCTTCTGTCGATTCTGACAATCTAAATATGAATACATCTTCTACAAATTCGGCAGACAAACAACATAGTCGCCTGATTTCCATTAGCTGTCTTATTTTATATGTTGCCTTATTTGCTGTTATTGCATGCTCCATTCCGATGCTTTTCAATATGTTAAAACATACTTTAACTTATTCCTCGCAGACGATTCCGGCAGACGGAATCGCTTTATCCAACCAGACAGCCCCGGATTTCTTCATGCCTTACCTTGCAGATATGCCAATTCTCAGGCTTTATCTGTACATGGCTCTGCGCTTTTTATTACCTGCCATCGGAATCTGGCTGCTTCTCTATTTTGCATATCGGGCACTCCGCAAAAAAGATGTTTTCCGCTTTCTTTTATTTGCAGCCGGTATCATAACACTTGTAATTTCATACAGTTATACGCTTGTACGCGCCGATGTCGGAAAAGTTCTCTCCCGCACCGGTCCCATCCTGATCGCTGTTATCGGCATGTATCTGCCGGTCTGTCTGTTGTCACACAAGGAAATACTGAAAGAAAAAAAGGCAAACCTTCTGGCATTGGGCTTTTGTCTTTCTTTACCTTTTATCGTGTATATGCAGATCTCCCAGACCAAAAATCCCGATCTGTGGGTATATCCGGATGGCGATGCCGAGCTGGTCATGGACGATAGCTCCAAGCTGTTTGCCTATTATACCGTGCCGGATACCTTTTTAAAATCCGAGGATACAGATCTGTCTCCCCGTTATCAGGCACTACTCGGCGACGGATTTATGGTCGCCGATCAGGTTCATTACATCAAAGAATATGCAAAGGTTGTGGAAAAATGCGAACAGGTATCAGAGGATGTGACTTATATGGCCTTAGACGGTCAGGGCTTTTTTGATTATCTGGGAATTACCTGCTACGGCACCGGCTATATTCCTGCTGCCCGCAGCCTCAAGGCCCAGCAGGAGATCTGGGATTCCGATCCGCAGAATCTACCGGTTGTTTTTTACATCCAGCCGGAATATGATTACTATATTTTCCGCTTCATGATGGATGCCGGTTACCTCTATAACCACGAGGATCACGCCTTTTATCCACCCGGGCTGTATGATAAGCTGTACGCTGCAGGACTTGTAAGCGGCTGTGATGATTACCGAAAGGACTGTTCACCGCTCGATCTGGGGCTTTCAGCTGCATCCTTTGGTAATTCCTACGATAGCTTTATGAAAAACAATGTACTGACATCAGAAACCGATCCCTCAGACCTAAAAAAACTTACCGGCAAAAGCTATGATGCCATGTATCTGGAATTTTCGGCAAAGCCTGCTGACAACCTGCTTGTGACAATTTCCTTTACCGATACCGAAGGCAACTCTTCGGAGCAATATCAGACCACCTGCCAGTACGGTGACGGAAAGCTTTTAATACCACTTGGCATGAATGCCTGCTGGACATTATCGGATATCAGCTCCTTTACCGTTTCGCTTACCGATACGGACAGCAATAGCCTGCTCTATGCCGTGACCTATCATTACAAAGATCAGCAGACAGTCGAAATTGCAGGTGAAAACAGTGCAGACCCAAATATCCTGACAAATATCCTGTTATATAAAATTACGCTGGACAGATAGCCAAAAGACCCTGCAGCCAACATCATGAAGATCATCCACGTGGATAAATCCCATGCTTTGGTCACAGGGTCTTTTATTATCTTTTCATATATAATCTATTTGTCAGACAGCAGTCAAAAAACACATGTCCAATCTAAACTCACAACTGACATACAACCAAGTCACTATCACAGTCATTTAATCTATGCTGTGATCAATGTGCCTGCTTTACCTTTGACAGCCTGAGAAGCTTTGTCAATGGATGTGATCAGTACACTTCCGGTCGGTACCTTTTCCAGATAGGTCACTGCGGCTTCCATCTTGGGCAGCATGTCGTTTTCGCCAAATTCCCCGGCTTCAATATAAGCTTTGACCTGCTCTAAATTCATGCGGTCAATACCTGTCTGCCCTTCCTTGCCGTAGCTGGTGTATACCTGCTCCACACTTGTCAGGATGATAAGCTGGTCAACCTTTAAATCTGTAGCCAGCTTGCCGGCAATGCAGTCCTTTTCAATAACCGCTGACGCGCCTTTTAAGGCATGCTTCTGCTCGATAACGGGTATTCCGCCACCACCGCATGCGATCACAACCTGATCGGCATCTGCCAACAGACGGATGGTATCAATTTCAACAATATCAATCGGCTTGGGTGCCGCAATCGCACGTCTGAAGCCTTTGCCGGGGATCTCCTGTACATAATTGCCCTTTTTGATCTCCATTTCGGCATCCTCCGCGCTCATATAGCGTCCTATCAGCTTGTGCGGCTCATAAAAGGCTTCATCATACGGATCAACCGTAACCTGTGTCAAAATCGTGCTGACAGACCTCGAAATGCCTCTGGAAAGCAATTCTGCCTTTAGCGCATTCTGAATATCATATCCGACATACCCCTGGCTCATAGCCGAGCATACACACATAGGTGCCGGACTGTAATCAATATAAATACGGCGAAGCTCTGTCATCGCCTTGTGGATCATAGAAATCTGGGGGCCATTGCTGTGTGTAATGGTCAGCTGGTAATCAGCCTCAACCAGATCAGCCAATGCCTTTGCCGTATCCTTTACCGCATCCCACTGCTCTGAGATCGTATACCCCAGTGCCTGATGTCCCAATGAAACAACTACTTTCTTCTTGCTCATACTCCTACCTGCCTTTGTTGTTTATCTTTTTTTAGTATATCAAAAGCTACCTTAAATAGCAATGACTGTAATCATCGCACCAATCATAATACAAAAATCCGAGATGTTAAAAACAAGACCTCTGAGCTTGTCATTTTTGACCTCAAAGCCAAAGTAATCCACCACGTATCCGCGCACCATGCGGTCATAGGTATTGGAAAAAGCTCCTCCGAGCAAAAATGCCAGTCCGGTACGAAGCAGCTTTTTGCCTTTTTTTCCAAAAGAAAATACATATATCAGAAAGCAGACCGCACAAAGTCCCATAGAAAGCCCTTTTACAAACTCCTTGTGCTTACTTCCCAGATTGAGAAAGGCTCCCTCATTGTGATATTTGGTCAGATAGATCTTATCCTTCAGAACCGGAACTTTGAGGACACCGGTAAGATGCTCCCCCTCTGTTCCGTTGTTTTCACGTGTCTGCTTGATCACCTGCTCGCAGGCAGCGATCAAAACCGCAATCCATGTCGACATTTTTCTCCTCATCTTTCTTCAAAATAATTGCATTGACCCTACGGCCTCACACCCCGGCCAGTACATCAAAAACCCCGGTCAGATCCAATGTCCCATATCCCCATTCTCTGGACGGATAATCCATATCATTTTTTCTTTCCGCGCCTCTTATAAAATAATTTTTGACGCTCTGAGTATTGACAACGACATCTCTTCCCTGTCCGACAGCCCACTGCATAAAATCCGCGGCTGCTCCGGACGCTATGGCCGCTGCCATGCTCGATCCCGTCTCCGGTCCCAGTACCGTCGGAACCAGCACTCCCGGTGAAGCAATTGCCGGCACAATACTGCCGTCAACAGAAAACCCTCTGCCGCTGTTTAAATAAAAGCTCCGGTCACTGCTGTTGTAGGCTGAGACCGCCATCACGCCCCTGCTGTAGGCAGGCTCCGTCAATGTCTCATACGGACTCGGCCGCAAAAAATACGTGTCACTTTTCAAAAATTGTCTGAGAGGAAGCCAGGCGTGTACATGTCCTTTGCCGCTCCTTGTAAAAATACGAAGCTTCCAAATCCCGGATGCCGGATGTATAAAACGCAGTGTGATAAGCTCCTGTCCGTTTCCGATATCCACCGGTACATAATCTATCATAAGCCTTGTGTCGGAATAAATAAAGCTAAATTCCATACTTTGCCGCAGACTATATGGAATTTCCGGAATTCCCTCCCCACCGGGTGTCATGACCGAGATCGTGTAGATGTCCGGAATCTGTCCCCATATTTCCATATAAAAGCCAGGCTCATTTTCTCCGATCAGAAGTTCAATCTCTTCGTAATTTTGCTGTGCGGAATAAACCGGAGGCATAATTCCGGCATAATGTCCGGCATAATTGCCTTCATTACCACCTCCCACAACCACACAGCGGTTGCGCTTTCTGCCAAGCCGGTCCAGATATCCGTCTAAAAGCGCCGATCCGTCATGTGAACCCATCGTGGTGCCAAGTGCCATACAGATGACCAGAGGCTTTTTTTCTCTTTCTGCCACCTTATCTAAATAGCTGAGTGCCAGCATAATGTCCGTTTCCTGATAGCAGGGCACATCCTGTGCTATGCTGTAAAACTCCCGCATATACTGCTTGCACTGCTTTAATTTTACCACTGCAATATCTGCATCCCGTGCTGCTCCGGTAAATCCGTTGGTCCTGTCATAGCCGCAGGAAGCGGAAATCATCTTTGTCCCATGTCCGTCTTCGTCTGTAAAAAGAACAGGACCGTCCTCGGCCAGATTGCGGTTGATGACTTCTCTTGTGTATTCAATTCCATAATAAAAACCGTCCGGCGGCTGTAATCTGTTTTCATCTGTCCGGTTACCAGTTCCAATACTTCTGCCATCCTGCTGTGCCGTCTGATCCCACACACTGACAAGGCGCGTCGAACCATCCTCATTGCAAAATGCCGGTAGTCTGTAGCGGATCCCCGTATCCAGAAAGCCAAGGATAACGCCCTGCCCTGTCAGGCTCAGCGGTTGTCTGCTAACCTGTAAAATTCCGGAATCATTTAAAACCGACAAATCATTCTGCAGTCCATAGCACTTGGGAATATACTGATAGCGGTATTCCGCGCTGTTTAATGGAGACACAGCGGATGCCTCAACATACAGGATATACAGATTATCCGTTATTTTTATGACACATTTGTCATTATTTAAAATATCTCCCGGAAATAAAGAACCGGAGGATATATCAAATCCCAAAGGGATGTCCCGATAATCCTCCGATAAAATACGATATTCACACTCGTTCATGTTTGCACCTGCATAAAGCTTTTTATCAGTCTATGCCGGCCTTGCAAAAACTATCCGCGAATCTCTATGACCGGTCCACCTTTACCCTCGATATAATCTCCGGTGATCGTCACAGTACCGATATTGTCATCCTTGGGAATTTCATACATGATATCCAGCATGAATTCCTCAATAATAGCACGTAATGCACGCGCTCCGGTATCCTTTTCCATAGCCTTTTTGGCAATCGCGCGCAGGGCACTTTCATCAAAGTGCAGATCTACCTCATCCAGGGCCAACAGCTTCTGATACTGCTTCAAAATCGCGTTTTTAGGCTCACGCAGGATATCCACCAGCATATCCTCGGTCAGACCGTCCAATGTAAACAAAATAGGAAGTCTGCCCAAAAATTCCGGGATCATACCGTATTTTTTCAGATCCTCGATCGTCACCTGATTGTGGATATTTTTTTCTTTGTCAAAGGTATCCTTTAAAACAGCATCAAATCCGATAGAGCTTTGCTTGGACAGGCGCTGTTTGATGATCTCGTCCAGATCCGGAAAAGCCCCACCGCAGATAAACAGGATATTGCGCGTATTGATCGTGGTAAGCGGAACCATGGCATTTTTGCTACTCGCACCAACCGGCACTTCAATATCCGCCCCCTCCAACAGCTTTAACATTCCCTGCTGAACCGATTCACCGGAAACATCGCGGGAATTGGTATTTTGCTTTTTGGCAATTTTATCGATCTCATCAATAAAGACAATCCCCATCTCGGCCTTATCCACATCATTGCCGGCAGCTGCCAACAGCTTGGAAAGCACACTTTCAATATCATCACCGATATAACCCGCCTCTGTCAGACTGGTCGCATCCGCGATCGCAAGCGGCACATCCAAAAGCTTTGCAAGCGTCTTTACCAGATACGTCTTACCACAGCCGGTAGGTCCGATCATAAGCATATTGGATTTCTCGATCTCGATCTCATCCATGGTATTGGTTGCCACACGTTTGTAATGATTGTAAACGGCTACAGACATTACCTTTTTGGCTTTTTCCTGTCCCACAACAAACTCATCCAGCTTAGCTTTGATCTCATGGGGTGCAGGAACATCTTTCAGATCGATCAGCGGCTTATCTGTCTTTTTACGCTTTTTTAATCTGGTCCGTTTGGAATTGGGATCCTGCTGCAGATCATTGAGATTGACAAAACGGATATTGGGAAAGCCCTTGGGAACATCCTTTCCATCCTTGGAAGCCTCATCATCCGAATCGGCATTCTGGTTTAAGCCCGGCATACCAAAGCCGGAAAGCGAATTGAGCAAAGCAGCATCATCCATTCCCGGATAATCATACTGGCCAATGGCATCCATGGTCTTGTGCATACAGTCATCGCACACACAGATATTCTGTGGCAGCTTGAACTGTCTGCCTGTAATACTTTCGGGACGATGACAGATGAAACATACATTATCATACTCGCTGTCATCATTGTCATCATCTTCGCTGTCAGCACTGCCATCATCTTCGTTGTCAGCACTGCCATCATCTTCGTTGTCAGCATTGCCATCATCTTTGTTGTCAGCACTGCCGTCATCTTCGCTGTCATCATCTACGACACCATCTTCGACGTCAGAAACATGACCGTCAGAATCTACATCGACATCTGTATCTCCATCTGTATTCATATCATCGACTGCATGAACAACACCTGTATCATTCCTGTCCCTGTCATCGGATGCGGCATTCTCATCCACATCATTCACATCATCCGCATCATCAAAATCGGATTCGTCAAAATCATCATCCCCGGCACTCATGTCAAATAAGGGTGCATCATCCTTATCCACAACCTCCCGGAAATCATTTTCAGGCTTGATAAACGGTTTTTGTCCCGGCGCATCATCAAAATCATTTAAATAAGAGTCATTATCCTCTTCATCTGAAAAATCATCCTCATCAAAAAAAACAACTTCATCATCAACGTGTTCCTCATCCGTCACTTTTTGTTCGTCTTTATTGGAATTATTGAATATATCAAAAAAACTGCTCATTATTTTCCTCCAAGTGTTACCGTCGTTTCATACGGCTGATATCCATCATTGGTACGGGTCATAAGCTTTGCTGCGACCTTGTCACCAACTTTATAATAAGATAAGACCTCTGTCAGGTCACTCATCTTTCCTACCGTATATCCGTCAATCTCCAATAAGATGTCCCCTTTATGGATGCCGGCCTCTTTGGCAGGTGTATGGTCAAATACCTGTGTAATGTAAATTCCCTCTTTGATATCGTATTTTTCCAAAAGTTCACCGGTAACAGCCATACCGCTGATTCCGAGATATGTGGCCGAATCATTTTTTTGCGAAGGTTTTGTTTTTTTCTCCATCAGATCCTTTAAGATCGGTTCTGCCGTTGAAATCGGGATCGCATATCCCATGCCTTCCGTCGCATAATCTGCGATCTTGCTGGAATTGATTCCGACCACCTCACCCCTGACATTTAAAAGGGCTCCGCCGGAATTGCCCGGATTGATCGCCGCATCCGTCTGTATCAGATATTTTACCGCAGATGAATCATCCTTACCGGCCTCCGTTCCGTATAACGGACCTTCATCATCCGTATAGGCTCTGTTGACGGCACTGATCACACCTGTTGTCACAGACTGCCCGGTGCCAAGCGCATTTCCGATCGCGATCGCAGGTTCTCCTACCTTTAAGTAATCGGAGTTGCCAAGGGTAGCTATCCTGATCTGCTTTTTGGTCGCAGGATCAAGATCAGAAAGATTGATGGCGATCACTGCCAGATCCATGTCCGCATCCGTTCCTTTGACGGAAGCCTCTGCTACAGATGCGTCAATAAACTGCACTGTCAGCTCATCGGAATCCTCAACAACATGATTGTTGGTGGCGATTAAAAGCTCCGTGTCATTTTCTCCGACAATAATACCGGAGCCGCCGCCCTCAGTCTCATAATCATACAGATATCCCCAGAAATCATCCTCAATGGTGTATTTGCCAAAAATAGATACAACACAGGGCATCACGCGGTCAACGACCTCTGTAACGTCCGTCACAACCGTTGCCTGCGTCTCCTTGGCAACCGTCATGTCAATTTCGGAATCGGAATTCATCTCATTGATGTCAGCCATCTGGTTGGTTTCTTCCTCTCCGTCTTTTTCTGTATCATCCACACCGTTTTTCTTTTCTTCCGGATCAGCTTGTTTTTCCACAGCTTCCGTCTTTTCGACCGGATCTAAAAGCTCCGGTGCCGCCTCCTGTCTGAATACAACAAGAATTACGACGATCACTAGCCCTGCCACCAGACCAAACATCAGTCCGCACAAAACGCTCATGCCCATTTTCTTTAATTGTTTGTCTTCCGGCTGCTGCAGCTTTTGTTCTTCTTTTATCTGTTCATCCATTTAATTATCCCCCTGACACAGCATGCAAAGATCTGAGTCATCTTCCGATTTCCTTATCAGCATCCGCACTACTCAACAGTAACAGACTTGGCAAGATTTCTTGGTTTATCTACATCCAATCCTTTTGCAACAGAAACATAATAACCAAGCAGCTGCAATGGCACAACAGCCAGCGAGGCTGCAAAATGCGGATCTGTCTTCGGAATATATACTGTAAAATCAACCGTATCCTCAATTTCATAATGGCCATAGTTGGTTAATCCCATCAGATATGCACCACGGCTCTTTACCTCTACCATGTTGGAAATGGTTTTTTCATACAGATCATCCTGTGTCAGCAGCCCGATTACAAGCGTTCCTTCTTCAATCAGGGAAATGGTTCCATGCTTTAATTCTCCTGCCGCATAGGCCTCTGAATGAATATAACTGATCTCTTTTAATTTGAGACTTCCCTCCATGGAAACAGAATAATCAATTCCTCTTCCGATAAAGAACACATCCTTTGCCGATGCAAATTTAGCGGCAAACCACTGGATACGCTCCTTGTCGGCAATGATCTTTTCAATCTTATCCGGCAGTGACAAAATTTCATCCACCAGCTCTTTGGCCTTTGTATCCGTGATCTGCTTCCTGTTCTGTCCCAGAGCAATCGCCAGCATATAACAGGCAATCAGCTGGGTACTGTAAGCCTTGGTCGTTGCAACCGCAATTTCCGGTCCTGCCATCGTATAGTATACATAATCGGCCTCACGGGAAATGGATGATCCGACAACGTTGATAATGGCAAGTGTCTTGTTGCCACGCTCTTTTGCCTCTCTCAAAGCAGCCAGTGAATCCGCTGTCTCTCCGGACTGCGAAATGACAACGACAAGTCCCTTCGGAGACAAGATCGGATTGCGGTAACGGAATTCGGATGCCAGCTCTACACGTACAGGCACTCTCGCAAAATCCTCAAGCACATATTGTGCCGTCATGCCGACGTGATAGGCTGAACCACATGCCACAATATAAATCTGGTCTATATCCCCGAGCACCTTTTCATCCATGCCAATAACCGAAAGATCAACCTTTCCGTCCTTTAATACCACATTGGCGGTATCTGTGATAGCCTTGGGCTGTTCATGGATCTCCTTCATCATAAAATGCTCATATCCGCCTTTTTCTGCGGATTCGGCATCCCACTGCACCTCCATGAGCGGCTTTTCAATCTCATCTCCATTCAGGTTGTAGAAATGAACCTCTCCGTCGGAAAGCTTTGCCATTTCCAGATTGCCGATATAATACACATGACGGGTGTATTTTAAAATAGCGGCTGCATCCGAAGCTACAAAGGACGCATCGCCCTGCGTTCCGATGATCATCGGGCTGTCTTTTCTGGCAACCCAGATCTCTCCCGGATAATCCT
>ERZ1034844.1376-NODE-1376-length-11478-cov-4.407599_pt1 | contig 11478 bp, 10 predicted proteins | sample MGYA00520594_ERZ1034844 | MGnify/ENA primary metagenome ERZ1034844 (study PRJEB33766, sample SAMN09781733) | gut metagenome | biome: gut microbiome | host: Homo sapiens | place: Madagascar | study: EMG produced TPA metagenomics assembly of the PRJNA485056 data...
AATCACAGATCAATTACATGTGGAATGAATACGAGATCACACTGACAGATGCGGCGGCTCTTCGTGATGAAGAACTGTCTGATCTTTCTGAAATGAAACGAAATGCAGCATCCATCAAGGATTCCATTAAGCGTCTTGGGGATGTCAATGTCAATGCCATTGAGGATTACAGGGCACTGATGGAAGAATATACTTTCATGAAGAACCAATATGATGATCTCAAGAAAGCAGAGGAACAGCTGATCGGTTTTATTGATGAACTGGATAAGGCCATGCGCAAGCAGTTTGAAGAAAAATTTGCCGAGATCAAGGTTGAATTTGACAAAGTATTTAAAGAATTGTTTGGCGGAGGTAAAGGCACCATTGAGCTGATGGAGGATGAAGATGTGCTTGAAGCGGGCATCCGCATTATTGCACAGCCGCCGGGAAAGAAGCTTCAGAATATGATGCAGCTGTCCGGTGGTGAAAAAGCTTTGACAGCGATTGCGCTGTTGTTTGCGATTCAGAACTTAAAGCCTTCACCCTTCTGTCTCTTAGACGAAATTGAGGCGGCATTGGATGAATCCAACGTAGGCCGCTTTGCCGGATACTTACATAAACTGACAAAGCATACACAGTTTATCGTTATTACACATAGACGAGGTACTATGGAGCAGGCTGACAGATTGTATGGTATCACCATGCAGGAAAAGGGTGTTTCTACCCTTGTCAGCGTGGATCTGATTGATAAGGACTTGAAGTAGTCAAATAAAATATGCCGGGGGTTTGATGCATGGAAAAATACGAAGAAGAACAGACACTTGATGAAAACAAAGATGCTTTAGACGGCGAAAATACAGAAAAGAAGGTCGGCTTTTTTGGAAGATTAAAAGCCGGACTTGCAAAGACCAGAAACAATATTGTTCATGGTATTGACAATGTTTTCAGCGGCTTCTCCAATATTGATGAGGATTTTTATGAGGAACTGGAAGAGATCCTCATCATGGGAGATATTGGTATCAACGCGACCAGTGATATCATCGAAAGATTAAAGGAGCAGGTCAAGGAACAGCATATCAAGGAGCCGGCTGCCTGCAAACAGCTTTTGATCAACAGTATGAAAGAACAGATGCGTGTGGAAAGCACGGCATATGATTTTGAGACGGAACAGTCCGTTATTCTTGTGATCGGAGTAAACGGTGTCGGTAAGACCACATCTGTCGGAAAGCTGGCAGGAAAGCTCAAAGATCAAAACCGTAAGGTTTTACTTGCTGCTGCAGATACCTTCCGCGCGGCAGCCATTGAGCAGCTGGAAGAATGGGCGCACCGGGCAGGTGTAGACATCATCAGCGGAAGTGAGGGTGCGGATCCGGCCAGTGTGGTTTATGATGCGGTAAATGCAGCCAAAGCCAGACATGTGGACGTACTGTTATGTGATACGGCAGGCAGACTGCACAACAAAAAAAATCTGATGGAAGAGCTTAAAAAGATGAACCGCATTATTGACAGGGAGTTTCCAAATGCGCATCGTGAAAACCTGGTTGTCGTTGATGGTACAACCGGACAGAATGCCCTAAATCAGGCAAGAGAATTTGCACAGGTTGCTGATCTGACCGGTATCATCATTACCAAGCTTGACGGAACTGCCAAAGGCGGAATTGCCGTGGCTATCCAGTCAGAACTGAATGTTCCGGTAAAATATATTGGGGTTGGTGAACATATCGATGATCTTCAGAAATTTGATGCCGACAGCTTTATTGACGCATTGTTTGATGTCAAGCCGGAGACAGAAAACAATGAATGATGATTACCGTATCAAATGATAATAAAACGATAATAAAACGATTAGAAACCGAAATGGCAGCAACAATACATAACAACACAACAAAAGTAGTATAAGAGGGATGAGCTATGAGTGACAAAATGTTGACTTTGGAAAAATTTGAAGAGGCTTCTGAAAAAGTAAAGGAAGCCACACTTCCGACAGATCTGGTATACAGCGAATATTTTAGTGGCCAGACCGGTAATAAGGTATACCTTAAACCGGAAAACATGCAGTTTACCGGTGCTTATAAGGTAAGAGGTGCCTATTATAAAATGAGTACCCTGACAGAGGAAGAACGTCAGAAGGGGATTATTACCGCTTCCGCAGGAAACCATGCACAGGGGGTGGCTTATGCGGCTAAAAAATATGGCGCAAAGGCTGTGATCGTGATGCCTACAACGACACCGCTGATCAAAGTTAACCGCACCAAGGGATATGGGGCAGAGGTTGTTCTCTATGGCAATGTGTATGATGAGGCCTGTGAAAAAGCCCTTGAGCTTGCAAAAGAGCACAGTTATACTTTTATCCATCCGTTTGATGATCCGGCAGTTGCAACCGGACAGGGAAGTATTGCCATGGAGATTGTGAAAGAACTTCCTTTGGTTGACTATATTTTAGTGCCTGTTGGCGGTGGTGGTCTGGCGACAGGTGTATCCACGCTTGCCAAGCTGCTTAATCCAAAGATCAAGGTAATTGGTGTTGAACCTGCCGGTGCCAACTGTCTTCAGGTGTCCCTGAAAAATGGCAAAGTTACGACATTGCCTTCAGTTAATACGATTGCAGATGGTACCGCGGTTAAGACTCCCGGTTCCAATATCTTTCCTTACCTTCAGAAAAATCTGGATGATGTGATTACCGTAGATGATGAAGATCTGGTTGTAACCTTTCTTGATATGGTTGAAAACCACAAGATGATTGTCGAAAATTCCGGACTTCTGACTGTAGCTGCCTTAAAACAGATAAAGGATAAGGGTAAAAAGATGGTCTGCATCTTAAGTGGCGGAAACATGGATGTGATCACGATGTCTTCCGTTGTTCAGCAGGGACTGATCATGAGAGAGCGTATCTTTACCGTTTCTGTTTTACTTCCTGACAGACCGGGCGAATTGTCACGTGTGGCAGGTGTGATTGCCAAAGAAAGCGGTAATGTCATCAAGCTTGAGCATAATCAGTTTATTTCCATTAACCGGAATGCGGCGGTGGAACTTCGTATCACTCTTGAGGCATTTGGACATGAACATAAGCAGCAGATCATAGATGCTTTGGAAAAAAACGGATATTCTCCAAAGCTTGTAAGAACCAATATCTGATAGCTGTCTGTTGACGGTTTTATTGGCAGATATGTATATATTGCATTGAAAAATATGGTAATTCTGTCTATTTTTAGTTAAAAGGTATATTGTCGATTTTTCTTGACAAATATATAATTAAGCTTGAAAAGATAAAAGGAGGAAATGATTCATGACTTATGAAGAAATTGTTGCATATACAAAAAATGTTGTAGCAGCTGCCGACTTAAAAGCATATAAAGGACATCTTGCTGCACAGATCAATATTACCGGTGAGGGTGAAGGCGCATTTTATATTGAATTAAATGATGGAACTGCAGCCGTAGAGCCTTATGAATATTTTGACAGAGATGTGATTTTACAGTCTACAGTAGGCGTGTTTGCCGATATTCTGGATGGTAAAAAATATCCTCAGGAAGCATTGGACAACAATGAGCTGGCTGTTATCGGCGATGCAGAAAAAGCATTGGAGCTTGTTGAAATTCTGAAGAAAAAACCTGCAGCTAAAAAAGCATCTGCTAAAAAGGCAGAAGCAAAACCCGCAGCTAAGAAAGCTCCCGCAAAGAAAGCAGAAGCAAAGCCTGCAGCAAAGAAAGCAGAGCCTGTAAAAAAAGCAGAAGCAAAGCCTGCAGCAAAGAAAGCAGAGCCTGTAAAAAAAGCGGAAGCAAAGCCTGCAGCAAAGAAAGCAGAACCTGTAAAAAAAGCAGAAGTTAAGCCTGTGACAGCAGAGACAAAGAAAGCCGCTGTAGCAACAGCAAAAAAGAATGTTGCTAAAAAGGCGACAAAATAATTTGTAAAACATATTTGTATTATAGAAAGTCGGTCGGAGTATTTCGACCGATTTTTTTGTTTTAGGAATCATTGTGACGATATTAGTAACGTATTTGTGCGATGCCTGTTTAAGAATAGCGAAAGGAAAGATATTCTGCGATAAGTGTGTCTTGAATCGTAAAATGACAGTTTGTTATAATTCATGTCATAAGAATGGAGGGATTGAAATGGAACAACGAAATGTTGTTATGACGAAAGATAATGCAGGCGTATATCAGATGCTTAAAAATTTACTGAATCAGGATAAAGAATTTCAGATTATGATCACGGTTCCCGCCACAGGAAAAGAGGAAGATGTACAAGTTGTAAATACAGGAAGTGTAAAAGCACCGGTAAAGAGGGATCTGGAACGGGATGTGACGGATATGATCCATGAACTGGGGGTGCCGGCACACATCAAGGGATATCAGTATTTGAGAGAAGCAATCATGATGTCTGTTGAAGATATGGATATGCTGAATTCTATTACAAAAATCCTGTATCCGTCGATTGCCAAAAAATTTGAAACAACACCCAGTCGTGTTGAGCGTGCCATCAGACATGCCATTGAGGTGGCGTGGAGCAGAGGAAAGATGGAAACTCTGGATGCTCTTTTTGGTTATACGATCAATACCGGCAAAGGAAAACCGACCAATTCGGAATTTATTGCTTTGATTGCGGATAAGATACGATTGCTGTATCGCGACTGAAATTGCTACTTTAAAAAAAAACGTCAGCGTGTTATACTAATTTGTGTGTTTAACACATTTTGAGGTATTTTAGCTAACTAACGGAGGTAGGGTATACAATGAAAAATGTTCTGTTTGTGGCATCAGAGGGTGTTCCATTTATTAAAACGGGAGGTCTGGCCGATGTGGTCGGTTCACTGCCAAAATGTATTGACAAGGAATACTTTGATATCAGGGTCATGATTCCCAAGTACTCTTGTATCAAACAGGAATTAAAAGACAAGATGAAATATAGAACACATTTCTATATGGATTATAACTGGAAGAGTGAATATGTCGGTGTTTTAGAAGCAAAGGTAGATGGTATTACATATTATTTTATTGACAACGAATCCATGTTTACCGGAGCCAGGATATACAGCGATAATGTTCTTGAAGAGATTACCAAATTTGCGTTCTTTAGTAAAGCGGCATTATCAGCGTTGCCGTTGATCGGTTTCAGACCGGATATCATTCACTGTCATGACTGGCAGACAGGTCTGATTCCCGTTTATTTAAAAGAACGTTTTCAGGGAAATGAGTTTTTCCGTGGCATAAAATCCATTATGACAATTCACAATCTCAAATTTCAGGGCAAATGGAATGTTAAGGATGTGAAGAGCATTACTGGATTGCCGGATTATTTTTTCACTCCCGATAAATTAGAGTCATACAAGGATGCAAATCTTTTAAAGGGCGGTATTGTATATGCAGATGCCGTCACAACGGTTTCTCCGACCTATGCAGAAGAGATCAAGACAGCATTTTATGGAGAAGGTCTGGATGGATTGTTAAATGCCAGAGCCAATTCGCTTCGTGGTATTATCAACGGTATTGACTATGATGATTTTAATCCGACCACAGATAAAAATATTGTGGCTCCGTATGATGCAAAGAATTTCCGCAAGGAAAAAATTAAAAATAAGAGAGCACTGCAGGAAGAGCTTGGACTGGAACAGGATGACAAGAAGTTTATGATCGGTATTGTTTCCCGTTTGACAGACCAAAAAGGTTTTGACCTGATTGCATATATTATGGATGAGCTGTGCCAGGAAGATGTACAGATTGTGGTACTGGGTACAGGTGAAGAGCGATATGAAAATATGTTCCGGCATTTTGACTGGAAATACAACAACAAAGTATCTGCCAATATTTATTATTCAGATGCTTTATCCCACAAGATTTATGCGGCATCCGATGCATTTTTGATGCCGTCACTGTTTGAGCCTTGTGGTCTCAGCCAGTTAATGGCACTTCGTTACGGCACCATCCCGATCGTAAGGGAAACCGGTGGATTAAAGGATACCGTAGAGCCGTACAACGAATACGAAAGCACAGGAACCGGATTTAGCTTTACCAATTACAATGCACATGAGATGCTTGCTACTATTCGCTATGCAAAGTATATTTACTATCAGAAAAAACGCGAATGGAACAAGATGATCGACAGGGCAATGGCCGCTGACTTCTCATGGAATGTATCAGCAAAGAGCTACCAGGAAATGTACGACTGGCTGATTGGTTAATCAAAAATAAGAGGAAAGGGCATTTTTTCGGAGCTTCCGGGGAAATGCCTTTTTTTAGCAAGATATGATAAAAACACAAGGAGCTGACATCATGCAGTTTACAAAAGCGGTTGCATCCGATTTTGATGCAATTAAACAGCTATACTGGAACTTAATAGACAAAAGCAGTGGAGAGCCTTCCTTTCCCGGCTGGAAAAAGGGAGAGCATCCTTCGGATGAAATGATTGCTACAAGCATTGATCAAGGGCAGATGTTTCTTTTAAAAGAGAATGATGGGAAAGAAAATGCTTCAATCGTTGCCTGCGCCGTCTGCAATTTTGATGCAATCGAGGAATACAAAAGTGTACCGTGGCAGATTACGGACCGGGATACAGACAAGATCTGGATTTTGCATGCGTTAGCTGTTGATTATGATCACAGAGGACAGGGTGTTGGAAGTGTTTTTATACAGGAATTGTTAAAGTATGCACGAGAAAACGGTATACAGGCAATCCATTTTGATGTGATCGGTCATAACAAAGCTGCAGAACAATTTTATTTGAAGGCAGGCTTTCATTATGTCTGTTCACAGAAGATGTATTATGAAGTTGTTGGCGAGCGGGAATTTATGATGTTTGAGCTGGAACTTATATAAATATTGTCCGATAATGATAGTCCGATGAAGAAAGCTCATTGATGGTATTTGGGTGATCTTCTGATGAAGCTTGTTTCATGAGGAATACACGATTTTATTATAGGGAGAATAACCATGGCATTTGATGGAATTACAATATCCGCACTGGTAAATGAACTGCAAAAGGAGCTTACCGGTGGCAGGATTTATAAAATAGCACAGCCGGAAAAGGACGAGCTGCTGCTGACGATCAAAAATAATTCTGAACAGTATCGTCTGATCATATCTTCAGATGCGTCGCTGCCATTGCTGTATCTGACTGATGAAAATAAAAAAAGTCCGATGACAGCACCGAATTTTTGTATGCTTTTGAGGAAGCATATCCAGAATGGAAGAATTGTGGAGATTGAACAGCCGGGATTAGAGCGTGTTGTTCATATGAAAATCGAACATCTGAATGAGATGGGAGATCTGTGCCACAAGATTCTGACCGTGGAGCTGATGGGTAAATACAGCAATATCATATTCCGGGATGGGGATAAGATCATTGACAGCATGAAGCATATTTCCCAGGCGGTCAGCAGTGTGCGCGAGGTGTTGCCGGGGCGGACCTATTTTATTCCGGGACTGGAGGACAGGGCGGATTTATTACAGCTTGACAAAAAGGAAGAGCAGGATAAACTTCTTTTTGCCATGTCGGAAAAAAGCAGACCGGTCGGAAAAATGATATACCAGTATTTTTCCGGAGTTTCTCCGGTTGTGTCAGCCGAAATCTGTTATGATGCCGGAGTGGATTCGGATAAGCCGACACTTGCACTGGAGGATCATGAAAAAGAGAGTGTTATTCAGGAACTGCTGAAGCTCCGGTGTGAAATCTTACAAAAGAAATTCCAGCCGGAAATTATCTATGATGGGGAAAATCCCAAAGAGTACGGTGTTTTTTCTATGAAAAGCTTTGCCGGATACCGGACGGTCGGATGCGAAACGGTATCACAGATGCTCAGGTCTTTTTATGCAGAGAAAAGTGCTGTTACCCGAATACGTCAAAAATCAGTCGATCTGCGTCACATTATCCAGACGGCGATTGAACGTAATGCCAAAAAGCTTGATCTGCAGCTCAATCAGTTAAAGGATACTCAGAAGAGAGATAAATACCGGATTTACGGAGAAATGCTTCATACCTATGGATACGAAGCTAAGGATGGGGATAAATCCATCAAGGTAATCAATTATTATGACAATCAGGAATTGACGATTCCGCTTGATCCGGAGTTGACAGCCATGGAAAATGCTCAAAAATATTTTGACCGTTATGGGAAACTCAAACGTACCTATGAGGCCTTGTCTACTCTGAGTGCCGAGACCAAAGAAGAACTGGATTATCTGGAAAGTGTTATGGTTTCTCTGGAACTGGCAAAGACTGAGGATGATCTGATGCAGGTAAGGGAAGAACTGGTACAAAGCGGATATATCCGCAAAAGAAATATCGGAAAGAAGGTAAAGCTGGTCAGCAAGCCACTTCATTTTATCAGCAGTGACGGCTACCATATGTATGTGGGCAAAAATAACTTCCAGAATGATGAGCTGACGTTTAAATTTGCGGAGGGCGGCGACTGGTGGTTTCATGCTAAGGGAATGCCGGGCTCCCATGTCATTGTAAAGTGTAAAGGAAAGGAGCTTCCGGATAGGACCTTTGAAGAAGCCGCAAAGCTTGCTGCACATTTTTCAAAGGGTGCCGAACAAGGCAAGGTGGAAGTGGATTATATCCAAAAAAAGCATGTGAAAAAGCCCAATGGTGCCAAGCCGGGATTTGTCGTTTATTACACCAATTATTCAATGGTAATGGATACTGATATATCCAAAATACAACAGGCTGAATAAGCAGTAAAACTTGACTAGTTTTTTAACGTGGCTTATAATATATTGGAATGTGCAACATAGGGAAAATAGTTGCAGGAAAAGAAAGCGAAGATAACATGATAAAAAGTATGACTGGCTTCGGAAGAGGCGAGATTTCAGAAGGTCAGCGCAAAATTACCGTTGAGATGAAGGCTGTAAATCACCGGTATCTGGACGTCAATATCAAGATGCCAAAGAGGCTTAATTTCTTTGAAGCATCAATCCGGAATTTGTTAAAAGAATATATTCAGCGTGGTAAGGTCGATGTGTATATCACATATGAGGATTTATCAGAGCAGACGGTCAGTGTCAAATATCATCCGGATGTGGCAGCGTCTTATCTTGCCTATCTCAAGGAAATGGAAGAGACCTTTTCGCTGGAAAATGATATCCGTGTATCAACCTTGTCCCGGTATCCCGAAGTGTTCAGTATGGAAGAACAGGAAATTGATGAAGAGGGTATCTGGAAAGTTTTGGAGGCAGCTGTCAGACAGGCCTGTGAGGCATTTGTTGAATCCCGCGTAAAAGAGGGAGAGAATCTCAAAAATGATCTGGTATGCAAGCTGGATGGCATGTTGACTTTAGTGGATTACATTGAGGAAAATTCACCCGGGATTATCGAGGAATACAAAGAAAAGCTTTTGGCAAAGGTGCATGACCTGTTAGAAGACAATAATATAGATGAAAACAGACTTTTGATGGAAGTTACTATATTTGCCGACAAGATTTGTGTAGATGAGGAAATTGTCCGTCTGCGCAGTCACATTATGATGGTCCGCAATACCCTGATCGAGGGTGGCAGCATCGGTCGCAAGCTGGATTTTATTGTTCAGGAGATGAACAGGGAAGCCAATACCATTCTTTCCAAATCAACGGATTTGGAAATTTCCAACCGCGGTATTGAATTAAAGACTGAGATTGAAAAGGTCAGAGAGCAAATTCAGAATATTGAGTAGGTGAAAGTATATGAAAAAAGGTTCATTGATTGTAATTTCCGGATTTTCCGGAGCAGGAAAAGGAACCATTGTCAAACGGCTGCTGGAAAAGCATGATTCCTATGCTTTAAGTGTTTCCATGACAACAAGAAATCCGCGTCCGGGTGAGGAAGAAGGCAAATCCTATTTTTTCAGATCTGAGGAAGAATTTGAAAAGACAATTGCTGAGGATGGTTTTTTGGAATATGCCCGATATTGTGATCATTATTATGGTACGCCGCTTGCCTATGTGGAGAATTGCCTTCAAAACGGTCAGGACGTGATCTTAGAAATTGAAATTCAGGGAGCCTTAAAGGTCAAAGCAAAATTACCCGAAACAGTTCTGATTTTTGTTACAGCCCCTTCTGCTGCTGTTTTGAAAGATCGTCTGACCGGAAGAGGTACAGAGACCGATGATGTGATCAAAAAGCGTCTGGCACGGGCAGTAGAGGAATCCAAGGGTGTTGAAAACTACGATTATATAGTTATCAACGATGATCTGGAGGAATGTGTGGATACCGTTCATGCAATTGTGGAAGCGTCCCATTGCAGGAGCAGCCGGTATTTGAAACTGATAGAGGAAGTTGGTCAGACACTAAGTGACAATTCATAAATTTTGAGGAGTATTTGAAAGGAGAAATATTATGTTACATCCGTCTTATTCAGACTTAATGAAAGTCGTTAACAGCGAGGTTGAACCCGGTGAATCCAAGGTAGTAAACAGTCGTTATTCTATCGTTATGGCAACGAGCAAGAGAGCCAGACAGCTGATCGATGGAGAAGAGCCGTTTGTTGAAACAACTCAGAGTGAAAAGCCATTGTCAATCGCGGTAGATGAATTAAAACAGGGCAAGATCAAAATTTTGGGTGATGACGAAGAGGAAGAATAAAATGAAAAGGGATTGGTGTTTATTTGATCGATTGGATACATCAATCCCTTTCTTTTGGTGATGATATGAAAATTATGTTTGTTTCACTGGGCTGTGATAAAAACCTGGTAGATACTGAGATGATGCTTGGTATGCTTTCCGAAAAAGGATACAGCTTTACAGATGATGAAAATGAAGCGGATATTGTGGTTGTCAATACCTGCTGCTTTATTGGTGATGCCAAGGAAGAAAGCATCAACCAGCTGCTTGCATACGGTGAAAAAAAGACTGCCGGGCATTTAAAGGGACTGATCGCAACAGGATGTCTGGCACAACGATATGCCAAGGAAATCCGTGAGGATATTCCGGAGGTGGATGTCATTGTCGGTACCAATGCCATAGATCAGATCATACAGGCTATTGAAGATGTGACAGCTCATAAACGGACGGATTTTTTAAGAGACATCAATGATACTCCCGTTTTTGGAAAAAAAAGGATGGTAACCTCCGGCTGCTATTCCTCTTATTTAAAGATTGCAGAGGGATGCGACAAGCATTGTACATACTGCATCATTCCCAAGGTGCGTGGCAATTATCGCAGCGTACCGATGGAAGAGCTGATACAGGAAGCAGAGAATCTGGCACAACAGGGCGTAAGGGAGCTGATACTGGTAGCACAGGAGACAACCCTTTACGGTAAAGATCTGTATGGTAAAAAAATGCTTCCGGAATTATTAAAAAAATTGTGTGAGATCCCGCAGTTATACTGGATCCGGATCTTATACTGTTATCCCGAAGAGATAACGGATGAACTGATCGATGTTATCAGACAGGAAAAAAAGATCTGTCATTATCTGGATATTCCAATCCAGCATGCATCTGACAATATTTTACAGCGGATGGGACGCAAGACCTCCAATCAGGATCTACGTGATATCATTGGCAGACTTCGTAAAGAAATCCCGG
>ERZ1034844.1380-NODE-1380-length-11459-cov-8.679060_pt1 | contig 11459 bp, 15 predicted proteins | sample MGYA00520594_ERZ1034844 | MGnify/ENA primary metagenome ERZ1034844 (study PRJEB33766, sample SAMN09781733) | gut metagenome | biome: gut microbiome | host: Homo sapiens | place: Madagascar | study: EMG produced TPA metagenomics assembly of the PRJNA485056 data...
CTACACCTATTTGAGCGCGGTTTTGCTTGAGCAAAAACGATCTTGTCCTATAAAAGGTATTGACAATATATTTCTATAAGTTATAATTAACCTGTAGATAAAACAAACGGTAAGGAGGAACTTTATGACTTTAGAGAAGTATTTCGAAAAGACCGGTAAAATTTATGGCGTTTCAAGTAAGTTTGATTTCGGTGAGTGGCATCACCGATTAGCCGAGTTTGACAGCTTAGAAGAAGCTTATAAGTGGCTTAACACTGAAGAGGGCGACTTCCGCACAAGAGAGATTGGGTCGAAGACTCACATTGCTAAGATTGCCGGTATAACCCCTCAAAAGTTAGACGAAGAACTAAAGCCTTATTTTATGAGATAATTTAGGTAAAAAACGCGGGTAGGGAGAAATCCCTACCCGCGTTTTTTTTACTTAGCCTTCTTCGTTCTCATTTGTGCCTTCGTCGGGCTTTACCTCACTCTGCTCGTGAGCATTACCCTGTGCGTGAAGGAACTTATCCGCCGCCTGAGCCGCAGCAGTAAAGCTATTGTTCTTCCAATAGCTGACAACACCAGTCACGATGGCGAGCACGACGCTGACTATTGCGTACAGCTGATTCTCATCAAAGCTGATACCCGCAACGCCAAACGCGCCGAGCGTGAGGTTAACAAGGGAGCCTACCATAAGGATAAGGCGAACCCAAGTACCCACCGATACATTGCTAAGATTCTCAACGATGTCTTTAAATTTCTGCATAATTTTACCTCCCGAGTATAAATGCGATAAAGGCTGTTACAGCAGCGCCAATAAGGGCAGACACAATGGTCTCCCAACGCTTACTGGGACGGTCTTTTAAATCGTCTATTGCTTGTTGGAGCTTTCCAAGTGTCTCAATAACCGTGTTGAGCTTAGAGGTTACAACACTCTGAGTTTTATCAATTGCGTTGACCTCGTCATTAAGGGTGGTGTACTCTTTCTCAAGCACCTCGACGCGCCTCTTGAGGCTCTTTATCTCCGCTTCTAAGGCATCCATGCTGATAGCCATTATGATACCCCCTCAAGATATTTAATGGCAACCCATGACATGATATCTGAAAGCAGAGCCTCCTTCACGCCACTATTTGTTTGAATTTTTGAGACCTTATGTTTTGTGGGCGCGAGCTGGGCTTTAGGTACAGCCTTACCTCTCGTATTAGAGAGTCCGCCGTAAACTGCCCCAGTCTTAATTGTTACTGTGGAGCCTACACCTATTTTTTTTGACGCACTCTTAACCAACGAAAGGTCTACCGCGTACACCCATGAGTTAATCTCCTTAAGCAAAACTTTGTTTCCACTCACAGACTTAACTGTGTGTTTACGGAGCTTAACCCATATAGGAATACTCTGTCCTGTGGCGTACTTCTTGCCCGTAATCTTAACGATATCTCCTGCCTTTATGGCAGAAGCGGGCTGGGTAGGAGTGGACGGCGTTGTCGGCGTAACAGCTGGCGCACTCGCTGTTCTCTTCTTAAGTTTATATACAGAGGCAACTGCGTCGGCTATTGCAATACCACACTGTTTCTGCCCAGATGCGTTCTCAACGTGTTTACGATCAGAGGTTGTATCAATAAAAACGGTCTCGACGAGGAGGCTCTGACATTTGACCTCTCTAACGAAACCAAAGTAGTTTGTGTTATTTTGTACTTTAACTTTTGCGCCACGATTCGGGATGCCGAACTTTGTAGCAATACTCTTACTAATCGCACCGGCTATTGTCTTACCAGCGTTGTTACCTACTTTATAGTAAACCTCAGAGCCCGTGCCGTGTGCGGCGTTAAGATGTATCTCCATAGCAAGGTCATACTTGCCAGCATTTATAGTCTTGATACGACTATAAAGACTCTTGTCTGCGTCGTAATTTATCAGCGTTACATTACAGCCGTACTCACGAAGAGCTGCCGCCGCGTACTTACCGATTTCTCGACCTATCTTAAATTCTTGAAAACCGCCACCACACGCTCCGCTGTCGTAGCCGCCCCTTTCATTTTTACCGTGTCCGATAGACATAGCTATGTTCATGTTTAATCCTCTCTTTCTATGCCATCTCAAAATTATTTATCTTTAGGCGCGAATATCTTCCCGTAGACGATAGGTGATTTAGCAATAAATTTATCGTTCCCCGCTAAAACCTGTATGGCTATCTCGCCGTCTTTCTTTGTTAAAATAGAAGGAACGATATATGATAAGAACTCGTCATCTACTTTAATATCGCTAACACTTTTTACAGTGTCGCCCACAAGAAAATCTATAGAATAAAAGTCTGCGCCTTGTAAATCTGGTGTAAGTTGAAAAATAAGCTTAGTCGCCTCATTCTCTCCGACATAACCCATATTAAAGCGAGAGCTTCTCCATAAATCAATTATTACTTCTCGCATTAGCTCAATTCCTCAAAATATATTCCGACGAGCTGCGACGGGAGATACTGCAAAATAGTACCTTGACCGTTGCTGTCGTCGCGTATGCACTTGTATGTTTTGCCGCCGTCGGCATAATATAGGTCTTTGTAGTACCTCATGCCGACCGCCGCCGTGATAGGATTGTCTATCGTGCCGTCCTCGCCGACCGTGATGGGTTCCCAGTGGGCGGCGACATTTTCCGGCAACCATGTCGGATTTGCCGTTATGGCGTTGTAGCACTTATACAGCCCGCTTGGTCTGCGGACTATACTGCCGACGGCATAATCGACATACCCGCTCCACAGCGGATAAAGCTCGGCATACTCCAAAGCCTCCGCGTCCGTCGTGACCTTTGTTAGTACACCGTCGATTTTGTTACGATATGCTTTTGCCTCTGCTCGCGTCATGTCGCACCTCCCGTGATTATTTCGAGTGCCTCTTCGGCAGTTATTTCGCTGTCTACATCGGTCTCGGCGTAGGTATATCCGGCATTCGCAAGGTCTATGGCGGTGTCATATATCTCGTCTGTGCCGACCTTTTGAATCATCTTGCCGACATCGCTGTAAGTGTAAACTAGTCCATCAGTGCGTGTCTCTGTTTTTATCATGTACTCTCCTCCAACGCCGAAATCGGCTTGATTTGGTCTGCAAAAGCAACCCAGTTTGTCGCCGCCTTGTAGCTATCAACCAGGTCATCCGGCACATAAATATACCCCGTGCCCGATGCTATCTTGCTTCCGCGCAACGCAATCGAAATGTCGGATATCACACAAACAGACGGAGTGCGGATGATGAGCGTCTCAAGAGATTTACAATCGGTAAACGCCGTCCGGTTTATATTTGTTATCGCCGCAAAATCAGCGGTCTGAATTACCGAGCTACGAAATACATCAGCCGGTAACTCTGTAATAAGTGGTAGATTTGCAGATATCAGATGCGTCGCGCCGTAAAAACATCTGTTTTCAATCGTTGTTACCAAAGGGAAATTTGCTTGTGGTATTGCAGAGTTTTCAAACGCACTCCTGTCTAAATAGGTGACTTTAGGGAGATTTACTGTCGACAAACTGGTGCACGTCTCAAAAGCCTCTCGCTTAATCTGAGTGGCATTTGGAAAATAGATTGATGTAAGAGCCGTGCATCCTAAAAACGCACACGCTCCAACCGTCGTTATGCGGTCGTTTGAATATACGCCCGATATCGTGCGCTGGATTATTGCATCGTCAACGGAATCCGATATAGCGTCAACCGCGTCACCAAAACCTTTGGCGGAGTCCCATGCTATCTGGTCTGTGCCGCCTGTCTTGTTGCGGATGCGGTTTGCCGTGTAGGTCATAGCGGCGTCAAGCGCGGCAGAGTCAACTACCTTGTCATATGCCATCAGTAACTACCTCCCGTCCATGTCGGCAAGGCGGCAAGTGTGTCCGCGACTGTCTCCGCCTTGTCAGCCGTCGTCCAGTAGTCCATGCCTTTGACGGGCGTTTTGCCGTCCGCGCCCTTATCGCCCTTGTCGCCTTTGAGTCCGACGTCAGAACCGTTATATTGTAGCTTGCCGTCGGCGGCGGAAAGCTTGTCAAGCACGGATTTGTTATCATGCTCATGTGCCTTCTCAAGAATCGGATGCCAGCCATCCATAACAGACTGCAAATTAACTGTAATCGTGCCTGTTGCAGATGGAAGATCGCATGCAATGTTTTTTGCAAACATGCCCGCAATCGCATAATACATTGCGACATCAAGTCCGCTTTTAACTGTGTCAGACTCAAGCTCAACAATATCCGGGAAAGTGGTTTGAACATCTTCTGACAGCGTGTAGCTGATGTCCTCTGCCGTTGATGCGCCACCGCCTAAAGCCTCGCCGCCATAGGTCGGCTTGCCGTCGGTTTCGGCAAACTTATCAAGCACCGCCTTGTTGTCGTGGCTGTGTTTAGCCGCCATCAATTGTTCAACTTTTGTCGAGATATCTGTGGGGGCATCAGAAGCTACTTCAGTCGAGTCCAGCAAGCTACTTCCAATATAAGCCTCTACTATCGGGGATTTAATAATGTTCTCTCCGTTGTTTCCTATAACCTGAATACCCATAACGGTCTCTATTATAGGCATTAGCGTAATGTCTTGCGGAATGGCATAGTTAATTACGCCGTTACTTGCAGTTACTGTGCTTGACGCGATTACCTTTCCGCAGGTACTAAACTCTATCTTGTAAGAGGTTGCGTCTTTGAGGTCAGGCGATAAAGCAATTATAAGCTTGGTGGCTTTATGCTCGCCAATATATCCTATGTTTACTTTAACAGGACGCTGTAAATCTATATATACTTCTCTCAGATTAAGTCACCATCCTTACTTTTAATTATTAAAATCAAGACGGACGTCTTGACTACTTGTTCATTTGCAACGAGTAGAACGCTATCAGTTGCAACCCACTCCACACCATATTTGGCTTCTATACCATATGCTCCATCATTAATCTTGAATTTGAGCGTCCATATATCATAGCCTTCAAATTCATCAATAGACAGAACTTTTGAATCGGTTTTGCTAATAGTAGCTACCGGAGTCCTACCAGCTGTCAGTCTGATTTTTTCTGCCAATTTAGGAACCCTTACTTTATATACACTCACCATTGCCGTCTTTGAGCTGACTCCGACGACCTGTACTTTCAACCGCCCGCCAACAGCTAAACTTTTAGTGAGCGGTACAATACACACGCCGTCGGTTGCTGTTGCACTGATAGACGATTCCTTATTGAAGGCGTCTTTAAAATGAACCGTATAATTGAATTTCTCCCCGACCATGAAGTCGGGGAGTTTTATATTTAGGTTTGCACTATTGTTTTCGCCGTCGTAACCCCACACCACTTCTTGCGTGTTTGGGTGTTCGGCGTTTATGTAGATTTCACGCAAATAGCATCAATCCTCTTCAATAAAGTCATAGATCGCGGCTATGTCGTCGGGGGAGAGCTCAACGTTATCAAGCTCCGACAAATAAATCTTTGTGTCGGGCGTAGTAGCCTCTATCCCACTAAGCTCTTTAATAGCAGCAGCACACTCATCCGTCTTATCTTCTTGGATTTTGTAGCCGTTACCACTTATGACGGGTTCGCCATTTTCGTCTTTTTCTCCGTACTGTTCAATTATCTGAGATAGACGCTCTGTGTAAAAGCTCGCGTCGTCCTTCAGAAAGTTAGACAGCTTTGAAATTTTGTATGCCGTTTTGGCGGGCATGGCACTATGACTTATTTTATTAAGAGCCGCACGGGCTCTGTGGGCGTTTTCTATTGTCACTTACATAAACTCCTTTTATTCATATTGATTAGATACCGATAATCTTGCGCAGAACAAACTTTTTGGGTGTAGACTGTATACCGCCGATAGTAGCATCGGTAGTGTTTAACGAGATTCCCAAAATCTCGTTATCATAAACATATATATATTTAAGTGCTACATATTTAAAAGTTGCGCTTCCAGTAAGAAACGCTGATACACCACCACCGTTTCGCTTGGCGACGTGTTCTTTGGGAACAAAGGTATAGTTCCAGCAATAATCTTCCACTTTGGTTGAATATGCACTCCACACAAGAACAATCCCATTAGGCATAGCTGAAACATTTTGGGCTAAGGAAGCTCTTTGATCTCCGCCCATAAACGCCCCAGAGCTTGTCCAGAGCTCTGGGTATGAGCCTATTTCTATTTCCTTGACATAAACACCCGATGTCGCTTTCAGAACTTCCGTTTTGATAGCGGGGTTAATCTCCCACCCATCATTCAAGGGTCCAACCGCTTTTCTGATATAGTTTGTTAGACGCACGGTTGTAGGTTGATCTTTATAATAAGACGGAACTGTTAGATTGAACCCCGTTCCGCCGTGTATCTTGATATTGCCACCCTTCATGGTAGTTTTACCATTAGTGGTTACTCCAAAACCGTTGCTAAGAATTTGAATATCGTTAATTGCAGACATGCCTAAATAACCCGTGCTCTGCAACGACAAGTTATTTGCGTAATTGCTATCGCTGCTTGTTGCGCCGATTACTATTGTTTCCCCGGCTATAGCTACGCAAGTATCTCCGGAGGTATCTTCATAAAGGACAACTCTGCCATTAGTATCTGAACCATCTGTCTTGATTAAATAAAGACCAGCCTCAGTTTCACCATCTGTTGTCTCGCTCTTCAGCCACACATCATAGTTAGCACCCTTAACCCTAACTGTACCAGTGAGCTGTGCGTCGCCGGTGTCAAGGTTGATATAAGTCTCGCCGTCTTTTGATTTGAGCAAACCCGCGGTTATTTCACCCGCGGAAGCTCTACGAACTTCGAGGTTATTAACCGCATACCAACCCGCAGTAACATTAGTCTTAGTAGAGGTGTCTTTGACAAATGTAGCTATAGCAATAGAGAAATTAACCGGAGTAAGTGCGGTGCTTTCGAGGCTTTTAGTGTCAATAGTAACCGTGCTATTGAGCGTTGTATAGCCACCGCTTGAAAGCGGCACTTTATCAGAATATATGTTTTTCTTGCTCTCTACGCCTTGGGCGTTACGCACGGTAACAACAAGAGCAATCTTAATATCCAACGAGTTATTGTGATACGCTCGGCTATACACGTTACCTGTAATTCTGAATGAGTCGCCAATCTTACACGGATATAATTTGCTGATGTAAGTGAAATATGGCGAAGCGGTAGGGTAGGAGATGGGAGTGAGCCAACGCTCATTTATATACGGCTTGTGAGCTGCTTCAGCGGCATACTCGGCGGCGGATTTGAACCCGTACACATCAGCAGTTTCTTCGCTGAGGTTGACATAGTTTGTGTAGTCGCCGACCGCAATAGAGTCTATAGACAAACTGCCAGTAGCTACAATACTGCCATCCAAATACATCTGCCCGTCTTCCACACCGAACACTTTCTTGCCATTTGGGTCTTTTATAAGGATATCGCCGTTGTTAATCGTAAGTCCTTTATCATCTATAGTTACGCTGTAGTCTCCGTTTTCTTCGGATCCGCCAGCTATAATGAGGTAATTACCGGCTATAATCTTACCTATAATGACATCTCCGGCTACACCGTACCTATAAACATCATTGCCGCTGTTATCTTTGCCGAGATACAGCTTGCCAACAGCCGTTTTAGCTGTTTCCCACCCGTCGTCGGTAAAGACTATACAGTTATTGACAATACGGAGCTGTTCGCCGTCGTATATGGGATTACCCTGTGAATCCGTAAGAAAGATAGGGTTGCCGTCAGCGTCGAGGGCGTCCATACCCTGAGCGTCTTTTTGTGTCTGACGCAGACGACCGAGATAGCCGCCGTCGTCTATAATTACTTCCTGATTTTTAGCCGAGAGAGCTTTGTCTTTTGTAAGAATAAGAGCCTCGTCAATCCACTTGGAAGCGTCGCTGACCTGCTTAGACATATCTTCAACAATGCCTGTGACATACTGTAAAGTAGCCTTTGACTTTGACACATCACCAAACACGTCATCAAACAACGATCTCGGGTCATACTGATTGTACTTATTACCAAAGGTCAGAGATATAGTTTTGGACTCAAAATCTATGTCTATAGTGAGCAAATGCAGTTGTTCAAATTGGTCGTCGTCAACTTCTGCGGTCACTATGCAACCACTCTCAAGCTGCGAAGTAAATGAGGAAAATTGCTGTGAAAAGATAAACGAACGAGTGGTGACTTCAAACTTTCTGTTGGGCGTTGAAATTTTAGAAAGCTGAGTCTTGGCTCGTTTCATAAGCTCAACACACCAATCAAATATCTCGTCTTGAGACATAATGTCTGTCTTAGTGATATTGTCGTCGGTGTAGTCGGCTTGTTTTATATAAGCAGACAGCTCACGAAGAAGCTCGTCTGTAAATATGACCTTACCATTAACATCTCGTGCGGTCGTAGACAAACTACACGCCGCCTGAATAGCATCTATCTGAGCCTTAGTTGCATCTGCTTGTGCTTTTTGAGAATTATACAGCGTTTGCTTTTGCGCCTTGGCTATAGACAATTCTGCGATTTTAGCATTAACGGTTGCGAGAGCAACGGGTACGGCATCCGTAGTTGCGTCGTCGCCAACCGCGCCGCTCTTTTTGAGCTGGCTAAGTAGTGATGTTTTCTTTGAGCTTATCGTGCCGGAGAGGATACAGTCGCGGCAGGTGTAATAGATATCAATCTGAGTATTCAGCTTGTCTATATCCATCTGCGTTTCGCTCATAGCGAGATACTGGTTGTAATACTCTCTGTTGAGGGCTACATAACTTTCTTCCACAGAGGCAATTTTTGCTTCCCAGCGCGTAACTGCGTCCTGTAACTCAGGAGACATCCAATGTTTATGGTATGTGAAGTCGTAAATAACGGTTGTACCGATAGGGTTAACTCGGCGAATACTCATATTTTCGTCGCCGGTAACACTTAACGCCGTGTAGAGGTCGTCGTAGTCCTGCGAAATATCAAGCCCCTCAATAATATTGTTCCTTGCAAGATGAATGCTTGTAAGGTGTTGGTCGGCGTAGGCAGCTCTATCATATACAGATATCTTGCGGTTAATTATATCGTAGCAGAACACACAATCGAACTTGTCCTGCAAGTCGTTCATAAAGAACTCGTATATACTCGTAGACTCTGCGATCTCAAAATATCTATTGCGAGCTTTAACCTTGTCGTCTATATGGTCGAGAGACCACGATGGGCACTTAGCTATGGCAAGGGTTAACACTCCGTCTTTGGTATCATTAGATATCAGCGGATAGACACCAGCCTTGTAGAACGGCGCTTCAAGCTCCTCAAGTTCACGCTCGACGGACACACAAGATATTTCTTTTACTCGCCCCTCTTGGGAGAACGAGTCTTCAACACTGTCTATTATGAAATATCCAATGTCCGAGGCGTATATATATCTTCCCGTTTCGAGGTCACTGTAGGTGTCACGCACCTTTTCGTCGATAAGCGGAAGAGTAAAGGCTAACTCAGAGAGAGAGCCAAAATTGAGGGTAGCATCTATATCTTTGGCATACGGCAACGCGCACACCGAATTGGTGAGTAAATTATCTGAAGTCACATAGCTGCCGGGGTTGCACACCGTGAGCAGGGGAGTCTCGAAGCGTTTGAATTTGTCAAACCTTGCTATCACGTCATCCACCTCGCATTATTCCAAGTAAACTTTACCAACGACACACCGCCGGTAACAGAGATGATATTCTCGCCCGGAACAAGCCTCAAGAAATGCTGATTGACAAGCTTGTTGTAATATTCGGCATTGGCGTCGTTCACAATCGTTCCTATAGCACAATCGGCGTACAACACAGCCTTTGCCGTCGCATCTTTAATCTGCATAGCACGGTTGTTATCGCTTTTGTTCGTTATAGTCACATCCGCTTTTGTGTTGCCGCAGGTGATAACAAGATATGGATAGACGTAATCCTGTATGTCCGTATCAACATTAAGCGTTATATCCGAGCTGAAAGAGGTGGCTGTGACCTCCATTTTTTCCTGTATAGCCATTGTGGATGAGCACATACAAGTACAACGCCAGCCGACAGTACCCTCGGCGTATTCAATTTTCTCAGGGTTACAGAATACGCACTCAAGATATTGTCTTTTTATTGTACCGCTCACATACTCGGCTTCTTTGTCGTCCTCGGGGTCTATATAGAGCTCTTTAAAGGTAGGGGAGTTGAAGAGCCAATTCTTTATAGCTCGCTCATGTACAGAGCAATACCCCTCTTCGCCGATTATCTCGACCTCGAACTCAAGCGGAGCGCTCTCGCGGGAGACTCCTGTAATATATCTTTTATTCTGCGCAGGAAAGAACGACGACGAGTATTCCACAGAACCCTCCGCCGAAGTAAGCCCGTCTGTATCAATTCGCAGAATTGAAAGATTATAACGCGACGAGTTAACTCCGTCATAAATGAACCTATTTCCTAACAGATAAATATTGACTCGCCCCTTTCTAAAATAATAAAATCCGCACACAGTTTTGATTATTTGTGTGCAGATTTTTGTATTATATAAAAAGACCGTCGTTGCCATAACGACGGTCTAATTGATTTATTTTGCATTACTTATAAGATTTGTATTGTACTCAGACAGCCTTTCTAAAACGAGCGAATAAAGGTCTGGGTATTCGGTTTTTAGATTGCTAATCTTTCTAACAACAGCAGCTCGATGAACCGTTGTTTGTTTGTGTACGCGGATAAACGACTCTTTGCTTAATCTTAATCTTGGGTAGAGCATGGGCTCAACTTTTATGTCATAGAAGAAGTGTAGATTCTCTCTCTTAGACACTGTGGATATTGGTAGAACTGTATAATCATTACTTATTAACTCACTAATAACCAAAACCGGTCTTTGTTTAAAAGCATTACGACCAGTTTTTATATCATAATATGGGGTTGTAGAAGAGCATATCCACCCAAGCATCTATTTAAGCATCCTCAAATTCATCGTAGTACATATCCCATACATAATCGTATGGGCGGACTTTTTGGGCATCGATCCGTATATCGTCAAGCTTCAGCGGAACATTGCCATTTTCACCATCACTTAATCCTTTGCGAGCGTTTTGCCAAGATATCTCGCGATGCGACATCTCGCTTAGTTTCCACGACTCCAAAGAACCATATTCCTGAATAACGTTGTTGATTATATACTTAGCCTCGTCAGATATGCGGCTATCGCCGCCCGGTATACCGTGTTCCGCAAAGAAAGACCAAACCTCATGGCACACGGGACCATATCGCCATCCTTCAAGATTATCGCTGAACATAGGAACGCCCGTGACGGCAATGGATTCTCTCTGCGCAAAATATAAGAGCTTTTGAAGCTTCATATTGTCTATATTGCTCTGTGCAATTTTCTTGTACTCTTCATAAATATACTGAGCCACATTAACAGCTTTCTCCATTTGCCCACTTCCTTTCATTTATATCATATCACATTTATACAAAAATGACAACCGCATAATAAACAGGGAAATATTTATGAAAATATCTCCCCGTTATATGCTTGACATTGTTTTGGAGTGTGATATAATCAGCTT
>ERZ1034844.1383-NODE-1383-length-11441-cov-6.307659_pt1 | contig 11441 bp, 10 predicted proteins | sample MGYA00520594_ERZ1034844 | MGnify/ENA primary metagenome ERZ1034844 (study PRJEB33766, sample SAMN09781733) | gut metagenome | biome: gut microbiome | host: Homo sapiens | place: Madagascar | study: EMG produced TPA metagenomics assembly of the PRJNA485056 data...
GTATGGAGCCCACAGGAAGACCAGGATACAGGCTGGTTACAGAAAGAGTGTGACGCATTCAATGCGGCTCATCCAAACTGGGATGTCACATTTGAGTATGGTGTATGTGCAGAGGGTGATGCAAAAGCTACTGTCACAACAGACGTTGAGGGATCAGCAGATGTCTATATGCTGGCAAACGATAACATCCCTGATTTAGTAGCAGCAAACGCACTTGCTGAGCTTGGCGGATCTTATCTTGATTATGTGACAAGCACAAACTCCGATTCCATTACAGCATCTGTTACATACAATGATGCAGTAGTAGCATTCCCATTCACATCCAATACATGGTTCATGTACTATGACAAGAGTGTATTCTCTGATGAGGATATTAAGAGCTTTGATACAATGTTAGAGAAAGGAAAAGTTTCCTTCCCATTATCTGATTCCTGGTACATTCAGGCATTCTATGTTGGAAATGGCTGTTCTTTATTCGGAGATGGTACAGACGCAGCAGCAGGTATCGACTTCGATGGAGAAAAGGCAGCAGCTGTTACAGATTACTTAGTTGATGTAGTTGCAAATCCTAACTTTATCAATGATGCAGACGGAGCTGGTCTTGCAGGTTTACGTGACGGAAGCGTAAACGCTATGTTCTCCGGTACATGGAATGCAGAAGCTGTAAAAGAAGCACTTGGTGACAATATGGGTGTTGCAGCACTTCCATCATTTAACTTAAACGGAACAGACTGCCAGATGAAATCCTTCATCGGATCTAAAGCGATCGGTGTAAACCCAAATGCTGAGAACATGCAGGTTGCTATGGCATTGGCAGCTTACCTTGCAGGTGAGGACGCTCAGAAAGATCACTACGATATGAGAAACATCCTTCCTACAAACACAAACATTGCAGTTGATGATGAGATCGCAACAGCAGTTGCAGACGTAATGATCAACACATCTATCATGCAGCCATTAGTATCTGAGATGGGTAACTACTGGTCACCAGCTGAGAATATGGGTAAAGCACTTGTAGCTGGCGAGATCACACATGATAACGCAGCAGAAAAGACAGCAGATATGAACACTGCAATGAACACAGACGCAGCACAGTAAAAGGAATACAGAAGATTCTTACATGCAAAATACAAACCTCGGGGCGCATGAGCGCTCTGAGGATTGTTTGATACTAAGGAATCCATTTTTATTTTAAGGAGGCCCATAACGTGATAAAGGCTGGAAAAAGAAAAAAAGAGTTTACGGATCCATATACCGTGACCAGTGCGGTTACAAAAGGAAATATCATTACAAAGCTTTCCCTGCTTATTATGGGCTTGGGTAATATCACGCACAGACAGATCGCAAAGGGACTGATGTTCCTGGTTATTGAGATTGGATATATATGGTTTATGATCCAATCCGGAATTTATAATTTATCCATGTTTCCGTCATTGGGATGGAGAGAGCAGGAAAAAGTCTGGAATGAAAAGAAAAGTATCTATGAGTACACTGCCGGTGATCAGTCATCCCTGATCCTGTTGTATGGAGTTGCAACGATTTGTATTACATTGATGTTTATCGTTGTGTGGAGAGAGGCAGTAAAAAGCTCTTATAAATCAGAAGTGCTTGCAAAATCAGGAAAGCACCTGAACACCTTTAAAGAAGACTTCAAGAGTTTGTTTGATCAAAATTTACATAAATTATTACTCGCAGCACCGATCATGGGAGTATTGATCTTTACGGTCCTTCCACTGGTCTATAATATTTCCATGGCATTTACCAATTACAGCAAAGTAAACGATCATCTGGTATTGTTTGACTGGGTTGGGCTTGCAAACTTTGCAAAAATCTTAAATATGAATGACAGCATCGGTAAGCAGTTCTATTCCGTACTGGCATGGACGATCACCTGGGCGATTTTTGCAACAGCATTAAACTATATCTTTGGTATGATCCTTGCAATCGTGATCAACCGTAAAGAGACACATTTTAAGGGTTTCTGGAGATTCTGCTTTGTATTATCTATCGCAGTACCTCAGTTTGTTTCCCTGCTGATCATGAGAAGTATGTTACAGCCAACCGGTATCGTAAACACTTTATTATTAAAATATGGTCTGATCGATACGGCACTTCCGTTTTTCTCAAGTGCGACATGGGCCAGAGTGACGGTTATCGTGATCAACCTGTGGGTAGGTATCCCATATACGTTACTTCAGGTAACAGGTATTTTACAGAACATTCCGGGTGAATTATATGAGGCAGCGAAGATTGATGGAGCCAATGCAGTCCAGATATTCTTCAAGATCACATTGCCATATATGTTATTTGTCATGACACCATACCTCATTACACAGTTTACCGGAAATATCAATAACTTCAACGTTATCTACCTGCTGTCCGGCGGTAATCCGACACCGGTGGATGCAACAGCCGGTAAGACAGATCTGCTTGTTACATGGCTGTACAAACTGACCGTTGATAAGAACTACTACAACTTAGGTGCAGTAATTGGTATTATGACATTCATTGTCCTTGCGATCGTTGCGCTGATAACATATCGTAATACCGCATCCTACAAAGATGAGGAGGGATTCATGTAATGAGTAAAAAACAAGTGACATCTGGCACAAAAGCAAAGAAAACAATTGTGAATGTTATTATCCATATTTTTCTGGCAATCCTGTCATTCATCTGGGTGCTGCCGATTTTCTGGGTGATCCTGACAAGCTTCCGCGGTGAGAAAGGTTCTTACGTAACCACTTTCTTCCCGAAGACTTATACGATTAACAACTATGTGAAATTATTCACAGATACAAGTATTTTGAACTTTCCGAAAATGTTTGTAAATACTTTTATCATTGCGATTTTTACATGTATCATTTCAACAATTTTTGTACTTTCAGTATCTTATACAATGTCAAGAATGCGTTTTAACATGAGAAAACCATTTATGAATATCGCAATGATCCTCGGATTGTTCCCATCCTTTATGTCTATGATCGCTGTTTACTATATTTTAAAGGCTCTTGGACTGGCGGAGGGTTCTATGATCCGTATCGCTTTGATCGTCGTATTCTCAGCAGGATCCGGTGTTGGATTCTATGTTGCAAAAGGTTTCTTTGATACGATCCCAAAAGTACTGGACGAGGCTGCGACTATCGATGGGGCAACAAGATGGCAGGTATTTACGAAGATTACCGTGCCACTCAGTAAACCAATTCTTGTTTATACCATTTTGACATCCTTTATGGGACCGTGGGTAGACTTCATTTTTGCAAAGGTTATCTGCCGTGCTGATGCACAGTACTACACCGTATCTATCGGTCTTTGGAAGATGCTTGAAAAAGAATATATTGACAGCTGGTATACCTGTTTTGCCGCAGGCGCAGTTGTGGTATCCATTCCGATTGCAATTCTGTTCTTACTGACACAGAAATTCTATGTAGATGGAATGAGTGGAGCTGTAAAGGGTTAAACCGGGCAGCGGATAAGTTTTGGCTGTGTGTGGGACTGTTGTATGAGAGTGAAAATCTTGATACAGCAGTCCCTTTTTATGTAAACATAAAAACGCTCCGCGAGGATGCACAACTCGCGGAGATGAATATATAGCTACGCTATCCGCTCGTGCGCGAAAGTGTGCGCTTGCGCACACTTTGTTGCATAATACGAAGAAGAGAAGCTTTAAATGATATGAGAAAGGCATGGTTATAGGAATGAAAAAACGTTTGATCGCAGCCCTGTTAGCAGGAATGATGTTGGTACAGACAACCGCTTGTGGAAATAGCACTAGTGGAACCGTAGGTACTGTGGATAATACAGAGACAATGTCGGAGAGTGGAACAGAGGCAGATACAGAAAAAGAAGAAAACGGAGTGACCGCATTATCTCTGATGCAGCAGGTCAATACAGCAGCAGAGAATGTGATTGATGACAATTACCGAACTTATTATGAAGTGTTTGTTTACAGCTTTTATGACAGTGACGGGGACGGAATCGGTGATCTGAAGGGATTGACGGAAAATCTTGATTATATCAATGACGGTGATCCTGGGACGGACACGGATCTGGGATGTAATGGCATCTGGCTGATGCCGGTCATGCCGTCCACAACGTATCACAAATATGATGTGACGGATTATGAAGCGATCGATCCGGAGTACGGGACGATGGACGATTTTACGACACTTATAGATGAATGCCATAAGCGTGGAATCAATGTGATCATCGATTTTGTCATGAACCACACATCTTCACAGCATGAGTGGTTTCAGACCGCGTACAAATATTTGCAGAGCCTTCCGGAAGGTACAGAACCGGATGCGTCAGAGTGCCCTTATGTAGATTATTATAATTTTTCCAAAGAAAAACTGGGCGGTTATTATCCGGTGGAAGGAACCGGCTGGTATTATGAAGGACAGTTCTGGAGCGAGATGCCGGATCTGAACTGGGATAATGAAGCATTGAAAACAGAATTTGAGCAGATCGTGCAGTTCTGGCTGGATCTCGGCGTGGATGGTTTCCGCTTGGATGCAGTAAAGGAATTTTATTCGGGCGCAGATGATAAAAATATTGCAGTCCTGACCTGGTTTAATGACATGGTGAAATCCAAAAAAGAGGATGCATATCTGGTAGGAGAGGCATGGAATGATTATAGTGTCTATGCGAAATATTATCAGAGCGGCATGGACAGTTTCTTTGATTTTACTTTTGCGGATAAGGACGGTATCATTGCAGACACAGTAAAGGGAATCAACGGCGCTTCCGCTTACGGAAAAGGGCTTGTCAATACGCAGGAACTTTACGGCAGCTACAGTGATACTTACATTGACGCACCGTTTTACACCAATCATGATATGGCGCGGAGCGCAGGTTATTATTCCGGCGATTACAGTGAAGCGCAGACAAAGCTTGGAAATGCAATGAATCTTCTGATGTCGGGAAGTGCATTTTTGTATTATGGGGAGGAGCTTGGAATGAAAGGCTCCGGAAAAGATGAAAATAAGCGTGCTCCGATGTACTGGTCGACAGATGCCGATGCCACGGGTATGTGTGACGGACCAAAGGATATGGACGATATTAAGATGAAGTATGGCAGTTTAGAGGAGCAGGAAAACGACGGAAATTCCATTTATAACTTTGTGAAACAGACGATCGCATTGCGGAATGAGTATCCGGTGATCGCCAGAGGAAAGGTCGCATTTGATGAGGGGATTTCGGATGATACGGTATGCGTGATTCGGAAAACCTGTGATGAGGGACAATTGATGCTGGTGTTCAATACTTCAGAGAAGGCACAGACGGTCGATTTCAGGAAATCAGCTCTCGGAGCAACGGAAGACAGGATATATCCATTGCAGATCGCAGGGGAGCTTCTGACAGGAACGGAAGCTGCCGTTCTGGATGGAGAACAGCTTACCATACCTGCGTATTCGGTCGTGATCTTAGAGTAAAAAAGAATACTTTTCCGGATAACAGAAATCCCCGATATGAGAGAATCTATCGGGGATTTTTACTTGAATCTGTGCTTTTTTGGTATATAAATAGTAATATCAAAGACGGAAAATACAGGTGTTGTGAAAATGCGTGTGTTTAGGAGAAAATCTGGAGGAACAATAGATGAAGCGGAAAGTCAGAACAAGAAAGCTTGGGATCAAATTTAAAATACTGATCCCGGTATGTGTATGTGTACTCGTTGTCTGTGTGGTTATGGGAATAAATTCTTACAAACATATCAAAGACGGCATGGTTGAGATGGGCGTTCAGGAGGCAGACATGGCGGCAGATCTGACACTTCGTATGTTAAATGGCGACGAGGTGGAGCAGATCGTTCCAGTGTAGTAACCGTAGTCAGAAAGCCATTGATTGTCGTTTAGTTCCAGACCACATGGGAATGTCTCGCCAGTCTCGGAATCCGTTGCATAGACGATCATATCTTTGTACTGTTCTAATTCATCCGCTGTTAGATAATCTGTAAGAGGCATAAGACTTCCGGCATCAGCGTATTGCTGGAACACAAATTCCGGTGCAAAAAGAACATCGGCACCACCGACAGAAAGTTTTAAAGTCAGTTTCTGGTCACTGTAGTAGTTTGTGGAGTAATTATCGTCATCAGAAAAAGTGATGGAGGTATCTACGGTAACTTCTTCTTTCTTTGTAAAGCCTTCCTGTTCAAAAAATTCATCTGTGGAAGAAACGCTCTCTTCATAAGGATCCAGGGTGTTTACCATTACTATATCCAAAACACTTTCCCTATAGGAAGCATAATGTACGATCATGGAAATGGCAAATGCCACAAGGCAGATGGCAGCAACGATGTGCCAGCGGTAATAGTCCCAGATATATTGTACCTTTGCTTTGCGGGAAAGGTCTTTGAATGCTGTTTTCTTTTCCATAGGAAAAAACTCCGTAATTCTGTGCGTTTTTCTAACGCGATAACGATAGGATAACATAGAAAGAAGCAGGTTAAAAGGGAAAAAGTATAAAGTTTATCTAAAATAAAAAATGCTAAGAATGAAATAGATTCATTCTTAGCACATTCATTGCACACAAAAAGCGGGTGATGGGAATCGAACCAGAGACACAAGGATTTTCAGTCCTTTGCTCTACCAACTGAGCTAACTGGGCTTGTTGCTCACAACAAAGATTGTTGTAAAGGAAGGAACCTTTGTTGTCAAGCAAAAAATGAAAATTATAAATAAGGAAGGATATCTTCACAGTAGCAGCGCAGTACCTCCCCGACACTCCAGGCCTGTGCATAACAGCCGCGGGGATTGTGTGGTGCATCCCCGTCAAAGATTTCTGAGATGGAACCGATACAGCCGGAATCCGACAGATGTTTTCTCACAGGCTCTAACATGTGGACGGCATTTTCGGCAGCAGAGGAGGAGTGGTGGTTCACTTTCATATAGGCACTGAAAAATCCACCGAGCAAAAAGCCCCAGGCAGTTCCCTGATGGTAAGCAGCGTCCCTCTTTGCAAGAGCACCGCAGTAAATGCCATGGTAGTCCGGATGATCCGGTGCGAGAGAGCGAAGTCCACAGCCGACAAACAACTCTTTTTCCACAAGTGCGACAACTGCTTTTTCCTGTTCCTCCGGGAGCAGGGAAAATGGAAGGGATACGGCATAAATCTGGTTTGGACGGATATGGTCGTCCGGCTCGTCACCATCCACAACATCAAACAGGCATTGGTTGGAGGAATCCCAGAACTTTGCGTTGAAGGATTCTTTTACCTGATTGGCGCGTGTGCGGTAGGCAGAAGCATCTTCGTCAAATTTTTCACAGAGTGATTCCATGATCCGTAAAGCGTTATACCACAGTGCGTTGATCTCCACCGGTTTTCCGTGGCGTGGTGTTGCTACCCAATCACCGACGCGGACATCCATCCAGGTGATCTGGTCAAGTCCGCTTCCGGCGTGGATCAGTCCGTCGTCTTCCATATAAATGCTAAAGTCCGTTCCTTTTTCATAGGCAGAGACGATTTCCTTTAAATGAGGGAAAATCTGTTCTTTTACAAAAGTTTCCGCTTCCGCAGCAGAGTTATAATTAAGGTACTGATAGACCGCATAAAAGTACCAGAGAGAGGCGTCCACCGTGTTATAGAGCGGCGGCATATTGTCATCCGGGAACATATTCGGCACAATTCCGTGGCGGATATATCTGGCAAATGTCAGAAGGATCTCCTCAGCTTCTTTGAAACGTTTCGTGCAGAGCGTCAGACCGGTAAAAGCGATCATTGTGTCCCTGCCCCAGTCGGTAAACCACGGAAGTCCGGCGAGAACGGTCATCATTTTCGTGGATTCGCGGTAAGTCAGAAACTGGTCGCTGGCAAGCACCAGCTGGTTGGCAAACGAGTCGCGGTATCCGGCTTTTGCAAAAAGTTCTGCATGGCAACGGGCATTTTCCTCTAAAATGGAAAATGCTTCCGTAGCAGACACAGGGGCAGGACGCTCGTTCACGTCACCGATACTGCACAGGATGGAAACTTTTTTGGTTGTGTTGGCAGGAACTGCAATGGACAGGTCAACCGGACAGTAATGGCAGTCAAGTCCATCTGTCTCAAGATCCACTTCAATCTGTAACTGCATGTCGATGTCATAAACATTTTCACGTTTGGAAAAAGTTCCTTCACTTGTCTGAAAACGAATGGCAATATCTTTATTTTTTTCCGGAACAAGATAAAATGTCCTGTCTTCTGTAAATGTATCAAATCTTAAGGTGTCCGGGGTGCTGCTCTCACTGTGCTCGCGGTAGTTAAAAAGCGGTGTGAGCGTAAAGGTACAGTCGCTGTCCCCGGCGGCCAGTTCATAGGAGACGGCGCAGACATTGGCGTTTCTTTTTAATGTGATGTGCTTTTCAAAAGAAAAATTGTCTGTCTCATAGGCGTAGTGCACGCTTCCGTCATAGATGAAGGAAGTGAGAAACTTCTGTCCCTCTGTGTAAACTGTTTTTCCGGAAGCACGGTGCTGGGAAGTCTCAAAGGAAACCGTTTTGGTTCCGACAGTGGCTGTTTCATTGATCTTGGAAAAAACGAGATAGCGCTCAATTGGTGCATGGAGGCTGGCAATCAGGTAACCCTGATGTGTACGGCTGTGTGCGCCGATCATCGAGCTTCCTGCGTATCCGCCAATGCCATTGGTGACTGCCCACTCACGTTTGATCCCTTCTTTGAATGTTGGCCAGTCTTTCTGGGTATACTGATATGTGATTATTCTTTTCCTCCTGAACGAAAAAATACGAAAATTTCTATCATCTTATTTTACATGATAAAAAAGAAGTTGTACAGAGGGAAAAAAGCGTATATAAATAATATTACGAGACTTTGTTTGGAGGAAATGATTATGTTGGAAAAATTAGTTATTGTTCCGAAAAAAACAACGAGTGGACATAAGGCAGGAATGATCGCATTTTTTGTTTTAACCTGTCTTTGTTTAGTGCTTAGCATGCTTGTATCACCGGTTATTTTTCTGGTACCGACGATCATCTTTGGCGTGATCTGGTATCTGTTTGCATTTCGCAGTGAAGTGGAGTATGAGTATACATATTATGATGGCGACCTGAGATTTGCGAAGATCAGGAATAAAGCAAAGAGAAAGAAAATTGCCTATCTTAGTATGGATGATGTGCTGGCCATTGTCCCGAAGGGTGACCGCAGCATTTACAAGTATGAGAATGACAGATCGGTTACTGTGAAAAACATTGCGTCCGGCAATGCAGGTGCAAAACTTTATGAGGCAGTCTGCAAGGGCGAAAACGGTATCACAAGATATGAGTTTGAGCCGGATGAGGACATGTTAAATGCCATCATGGTAAAGTATCCAAGAAGCGTTATAAAGTAACAGGATCGCAATTGCAAAAAAATACTGTGGCTTATCGGCTGCACAGTGGAGGATTTATGTTAGTGTTAAGAAATATCACCTATGAAGTAGATGATAACAACGAGAATAAAGAGATTTTGAAAAATGTCAGTGTCACCATTGACGATCATTTTGTGGCGATCACAGGACCAAACGGCGGTGGAAAATCCACACTTGCCAAGATGATTGCAGGAATCATCCGTCCGACAAGTGGGCAGATTCTTTTAGACGGAGAGGATATCACCGGTTTAAACATTACGGAGCGCGCCAGAAAAGGAATCAGTTTTGCATTCCAGCAGCCGGTCCATTTTAAAGGGCTGACCGTAAAAGACCTCATTACGATCGCTGCAGGCAAAGAGATGAGAATGAATTATATCAACATTTTTCGGAATATGAAGAAGTTATTCAATCATCAATATATAGAGTTGCGAAATCGAGAATTGCTAATATAATTGATAATTCAACTATAGTACTTGATGATAATTTGTTATCAAAACTTTTGACAATGAGCAAATGTAGTATGGATGATAAGATTCAATTGTGGGCGAAGGCGCTTCCTAATCTGACAGAAGAAACATGTAAAAAACATTTTGATGAACTTGGATTTCCGGAACTTAAGGGGATTTTTACAAAACGAAATAACTATACAAAGACATATGAAGATAATAGCTTTATAAGGGATATACTATATGTGCTAAAGAAGAATACATGGATTTTTGATTATTATAAAAAGAGTGATGACGAAGGTTATGTTGTTGTGAAGAATCCAATCAAAGATAAAAGATATTAGTTTTGATTAAATGAATGAATATGGGGGGAAGTGAAGCTCACATTGACATATATGATGACAGAATGGAACTCTATTCTCTGGGAGAAATGCCAGATGATTCCATGATTCAGGAAAGAAATCCGCTGACTGTATCTTCTACCAGAAGAAATCCAGTTCTTGCGGATCTGTTTCATGCGGTTTTGATATATGGAGTGCAAAGGCAGTGAATTCGGAAGAATTATTGGTAAATTTGAATTTCAAATCAATTATAGTGAGAAAATAGATAATGTTTTGAGTTGACCTAATTGAATTTCACTGATATAATAAGTTTCACTATATGAGTGAAAGTGGTGATGTAAGTGAAAATAGATAGAATGGGATTAGAATGTGTTGAGAATAAGTTTTTAAAACTTCCCAATATTCAGAAGTATGAAGTTATCCACAGGACAGAAGGCGGTTTTATTGCATCTGTGGAGATGGATGATGGGTATGAGTTTCAAATAAATGCGTACTTCTTGGACAGGGTGTTTCCGTCTACAGTTATAAAATTGATTGAAAAGCAGAATAAAAGTCAGGGAGTTAACATTTTGGTTGCTCCATATATTTCAGAAAGAACTGCACAAATATGTGAAGATAACGGGATGGGTTATTTTGACTATGCAGGAAACTGTTGGTTTGTGGGTCATTCTATTTATTTGTCCGAGAAAGGAAATAAGAATCCAAGACCAAAAGAGCAAAGTTCTGTGTCTATATTTGAAAGGACTTCCGTGGTGTCTTCCTGTATTTTGCGTGAGTTGTTTGCGGATGTAACTAAGATATGGAAGCTTAAATATCTATCGGAAAAGGTAAAATGCAGCATTGGACAGGTATCCAAACTGATGAAAGTTCTGGTGGAAAACGCATGGGTAGAAAAGTTACCAGATGGTTATAAGGTTATTGATCCGGAATCACTCTTGTTGGAATGGAGCAAGGATTACGGTAAAAAAGAAATAACATCCTATGCTTGCTATAGTTTAGATAATATATCTGTTATTGAGGAGCGATTAAAAAAATTGAAGATAGATATGGGGCTTGATTCTTATCTTACAGGATTGTCCGGGGGAGTGCGTTATACACCAGTGGTCCGTTACAATAAGGTACATGTTTATATAGCACCGGAAGATATTCAGGAAGCAATTCGATATTTGGATATGAAAGAGGTAAACAGTGGTTCTAATGTGGTTATTTTTCCATTAGAGAACGATTCCTATATCAAGGATTATAGGGTGATTGGTGATTCTGCAGTAGTATCCCCTCTGCAAATATATTTGGATTGTATGCAGATAAAGGGCAGGG
>ERZ1034844.1400-NODE-1400-length-11360-cov-4.583370_pt1 | contig 11360 bp, 10 predicted proteins | sample MGYA00520594_ERZ1034844 | MGnify/ENA primary metagenome ERZ1034844 (study PRJEB33766, sample SAMN09781733) | gut metagenome | biome: gut microbiome | host: Homo sapiens | place: Madagascar | study: EMG produced TPA metagenomics assembly of the PRJNA485056 data...
CAAAAGCCTCACAATCGCCATCCTTCACTTTCACGCTGCAAAGCAACCATATGAGAAAACAGGCCGCCAGCCGCCTTCAAGTCATTGGGGGCACCCTGTTCTGCAACGCGCCCATCCTTAAGCACAACAACCTTGTCGGCATTTTCAACCGTACGCATACGGTGGGCAATTACAACAACGGTCTTCCCCTTAAGTAATCTCGACAGCGCAGATTGCACTTGCGTTTCGTTTTCAACGTCAAGGGATGCCGTCGCTTCATCAAGCAGCACGATAGGCGCATCTTTCAAAAGCGCGCGAGCAATCGAGATCCTCTGACGTTCGCCGCCAGACAGTTTTGAGCCATTTTCGCCAATTTTCGTTTCATAACCCTGAGGCATCCTGCTGACGAACTCGTCACAGTTTGCCGCTTTCGCAGCGGCAAGTACCTCAGCGTTGCTTGCGTCTCTTCGGCCCAAGCGAATATTGCCCATTACCGTATCGTCGAACAGAACCACGTCTTGGAACACGATGGCATAATCGCGAAGCAGCGTCTCGGGGTCAACCGTCGAAACATCAATGCCACCTACACGTACCGTACCGCCCGTGGCATCCCAGAAACGCGCCGCCAAACGCGCGCATGTCGACTTGCCTGAACCGGACGCTCCAACAAGTGCTGTAACCTCGCCTTCGCGAGCGGTAAAGCTTACATCGTTAAGCACACGATCTCCCGCTCGACCATCTTCGCCAGCACCGTAAGAGAACGCAACATGATCGAACTCAATGTCGTAGCCAGCTGGAGCAAATTCGGTGGCCCCTGACGCAACGGGCTCTTCCATAATAGAGCGCATGCGGGCAGCCGAAGCCTCTGATGCAAACAGCTCGCTTATCAGGGTAAGCGCCTGATCGAAAGGAGCGTAAATACGCGAAATTACAAGCAAGAACGCGAACATTACCATGAAGTCAATACTGCCCGCGACGATAAGACTCGCACCCACAATCAACGTGGTAGCAATACCCAATCGGAGAACCGCAAAAGCCGCATTCACCAGAATGCCGTTGAGCAACTCGCCCTTTGCACATTCAAGCTCGGTCGCATCGATCGTTGCATTGAGCTCCGACAGATAATGCGCTTCTTGGTTAGTTGCGCGTATTTCACGAATGCAATCAAGCGTTTCCTGGATGCCCTGCGTCACCTTCACTTTTGCAGCTCGATTGCGCTCAAACACGGGTTTCATTGGCTTGCGGGTTGCAAACAGAACGGCAAACGCCACGGGAACGCTCCAAAAAGCGGCTATCGAAAGCTGCCAGCAGAAGAACAACGACACCAAGAACGCAATAGCCGTCGAAATCACAGCGCCCCACAATTCGCCAAGCACATGGCTATAGGCGTGTTCCATGGCTTGCACATCGCCCATTATGGTTTCCGTTAAATCGGCAAGATCGCGTCGCCCGAAAAACGAAAGCGGGAGCTTACGAAGTCGTTCGGCTATTTCGATGCGCTGGTTGCCGCATTCCTCGTAAAAAATGCAGTAGCTGTAGTAGTACTGCTGCCAGTTCGAAAACAGCAGAGCCACAAAGAACACTGCCAATCCCACGCAAAGTGGCACCGCATTTGGCAGGTCGGCATTTTCAGTAAGATGCTTTACGAAACCGTCCATCACGAAGAACAGAAACGCCATTCCGCTCATAGTAACCAGATTGGTTACGCAGGTCCAAAAAATACCGCGTTTAACGCCTGAAACGCCCTTATTGGAAAGGAAGTACTTCTTCTTAAACGAGGCAAACATTATGCCTCACCTCCCTTCACGGCAGCAGCTTCCGTCTGCGCACCCGCGATCTTCCAACTTACCGCTTGCTCGTAGTCAGCCCACATGGAGGCATACAGGCCGCCTTCGTTTAGGAGCTGCCCGTGTGTGCCTCTTTCAACAACGCTCCCCTGGTTAAGCACCACAATCTGATCCGCTCCTACCACCGTTGAAAGCCGATGGGCAATCATAATAACCGTGCGATTTTCAGCAAGCTTAGCGAAACCTCGCTGGATAAGCGCCTCGTTTTCCGGATCAGCAAATGCAGTGGCTTCATCAAGCACTACAATTGGCGCATCTTTCAGAATCGCGCGCGCCAGAGCCACGCGCTGCACTTCACCACCCGACAAATATGCCCCGCCAGCTCCAAGACGCGTTTCGATACCTTGTGGCAGTTTTGCCACGATATCGTCGCATTGCGCTGCGTGAAGCGCGGCAATTACCTGCTCGCGCGTAGCGTCGGGCTTAGCCGCACGTACGTTTTCCTCGAGTGTTTTGCTGAACAATTGGTTTGTTTGGAACACAAAAGCAATTTTTTCCATTAGCTCATGCGGGTCGATCTCGCGCACATCAACGCCGCCTACAAGCACTCGACCTGCAGAAACATCCCAAAATCGCGGAATCAAACTGGCGCATGTCGACTTACCTCCGCCCGAAGGCCCAACAAGCGCCAGAGTTGTGCCCTCGGGCACTTCGATGCTCACATCAGTAATCGCATTGCCCTCAGCACCGTCGTAGGCAAACGATACCCGTTCAAAACGAACGTCATACTTTTCAACAGCACGAGGGTGCGTAGCAACAGGCAAAGGTTCTGCATCCATGATTTCACAAACACGACCAAGCGAATCGCCAGCCATCTGAGACGCCTCGCTCAGGAACATCAGCTTCGCCATAGCCGTAGGAATCACGGCGGAGAAAATGGCATAAAACGCGAAACTCACCACAAAGGTTGGAAAATCAGGTTCCAGCGGAGCCAAGACGAGTGCCACAGGCAGCAAAAAAATCACCAGACCGTTAAGCACCGATAGCTGAAGCACCTGCGGCTTACGGCAAAACGTACCCGCATAGTCCTGAGCCATTCGCGCATAATCGGTGATGGCATCATGAAACGCCTTAAAGGAATACACCGTCTGCTGAAACACCTTAACAACAGGAACACCTCGAACGTATTCGGTGCCCGTTTCATTCATACGCACAAGAGCACCCATATAGCTCTTCATGAATTTCATGCCCTTGCCGCTCATCATGGTCATTAAGCAGCAAACGGAAATCAATACAGCAGCCAGGCACGACAACCCTAAGCGCCAATCGAACACGAACAACAGCACGACCATGCCAATCACCATGGCAATTGAGCCTGCCGAATCGGGCAAAACGTGAGCAAGTAACGATTCGGTGCTTGCAGCACAACCATCTATTACGCGACGCAACTCGCCAGTAGCATGGTTGTCGAAGTAACCCAACGGCAAGCGCATTAAGCGCTCGGAAGTTTGCTTTCGCATGTTTGACGCCGTGCGAAACGCAGCCAAGTGAGTACACATAAGTGCGAGGAAGTACACCAAAATCGAAGCTACAGCTCCGCCAACCGCCCACCATCCATAAACAGCGATTCCTTCTGCTGCCTGCCAATTTGGCGCAACCTCAATAAGGTCGCGTGCCACAAGCCATATGCACACATATGGAATAAATCCCAGAACTTGCGAAACGGCGCTCAGCGCCAAGCCACAATAGGTAAGCCACTTTCTACTGCCTGCAAAATCAAGCAATCGAGCAATGTCGCTACGCTTGCGGCGATTACTTACGTCCTCGACATTTGGATCAGCATGCGCGTTGCCACTGCCAACGTAATCAGCATCGTTTTTTGCCGTCTCTTCAGCCATAATCGCTCCCTTCTATTTCCGGCTTTCGCAATGCCCAGATAGCCTCTTTGACATACGAAACGCCTCTTGTTAGTTAACGTGGGTTAACTTATCATGAAGGTTAGCCAAGGCAGACTTTCAGATCCTGCGCTTGTACGAAAACGAAAAAAATTGAGACGAAATCGAATGACCAAGGCATCCACATATAGTGATATTCCTCGCGCGATTCGATCGCTCTATGAACCGCAGCTCAAACAGTTCGGAATCGAAATTCACCGCGATGGCGGAGGTTGGTCAGGCACAGGCCGCAGCACATGGGGAAGCGGGTCGGTTTGGGGCATGCCCGTAGGAGATTTCTGCATTGCGTTCAGTCACGAGGTATATATAGAGCGCGAAATGGCGCTTGTCGAATCTCCTGAAAGCACCTATGCCTGCGTGTGCATGGTGTCGGAAGATTCCAAAGCAACCATGCCACGAATGATCGATCGCCCAAAAGCGCTGCTTGATGGATCGTTGTATTCCTTCGTGCAACCAGCGGGCAAGTTCTCGGGCACCCTTCATTCGGGAGGTCTGTACTCGTCACGATGCATTTGCTTTTTGCCTCAGTACTTCGAAGAACTCGATCAACGCTGGCCTGGCGCTTTTTCATGCCTATTTGAACGGTTCGATGACGGATGGAATGAAACCGAATCGCGCATCATCATGTCGACACTCATTGGTACTGGACCGCAATACCAACCAGGTTCGGCATTGCTTATCGAGGCACGAATCGAACAAATGGTTGCCATGCTTGCCGCATCATGCAATAGCAATGGCGCCAAATACCGTAGTGGCGCAACAAGCGAACAAGCTAGGCTCGCGCTTGAAGCGCAAGCCGGCATTGAACGTATGCTCGACGAGGGTCGCGCGCCCACCATTAGTGAACTTGCAAACATGCTGTTCGTAAGCCGATCGCATCTATGCTCTGCCTTTTTGAATGAAACAGGACAAAGCATTGGCCACTACGCTAAAGCTCGCCGAATGGAACGCGCCAAGACCATGATTGCTTGCGGCTGCCCCGTTGCGCAAGTGGCAACACGCCTAGGATGGGCGCGCTGCTCGACTTTTTCGCAGGCCTTCAAACAATCAACAGGCGCTTCTCCCACTGAATGGCGCAATTTGAATCCGAATTGCGCCAAACGACAAAACCAGTGCAACCCCCACAAACACCCTAAAACGCAAAAGAACTAGATAGATAGCAGAGTCCTAACCAGATAGTGATGCTTGCAACAGAACCAAAAGCACCGGCCGCAATGCGGCTATTCCCGCTCACATGCCCTTGCGCCAGCATCAATCTCAAGACCATCGCCATGGTCGAGTTCCCTTTCCTTAGGAATGGTTGGAATAACAACCAACATTAAAACCGCCAGGAAAACCGCAACAGCAGCCAGAACAACCCACACGAGCGGTTTTTGAACCAGAAATGCACTAAGGCCCATCACCGAATAGGAGATAACCAAGATCCTTGCCTTCCTGGGTAGCGAAATGCCGCCGCTTTGCTTAAAAGGCTCAACATATGCTCGGTAAATTGGAGTTTGAGCAATCCAAGAGCTAAGGCGATCCGAGCTGCGCGAAAACAGAAACGCCGCAAGCAGCACAAGCGGCGTCGTAGGCAGTACCGGCACGAACATCCCAATAAAACCAAGGGCAAGGCATACGCTGCCTGCAATAATAAAAAGAATCTTCTTCGCAAAACGCATGATGGAGGTCCTTTCGGGATCGGCATGCTCGCAAATGAATATGCACGGTTATTTTCCCACGAGACTCTGATTTCCCAGCCAACAAGCAGGACGCATGGTCGGTATTTCCAATTAACGGGTTAAACTTTGGTATTCCAACGTATTGAGGCTCGGGGGCGCTTCTATGCTTGCTACAACATCGCACTTTGAACGCAAACGTGCGATAGCTGCCACTTTATATCAGCCTCTAAATCTCCTTATGCAACACGTGCAACCCAAAAGACTTGTGTTGCCAATTAAACAAGGAGCGGAAAGAGAACCATGCGAAAAAACGATGGCTTGCTACGACATATTTGCTTGGATTTGCCTTATATTAACAAATTATTAATTCGTGCTCCTTTACTGAATCCGAACAAGCGCACGCGCACTCGCTCAGATTCAAAAGACTTTGAAAGCGAGATGCCGTGAGCAAAATACGCATGGTGCTGACCTTTGTTGCAGCACTGACACTCTACGCATTGGTAATGCCGATATCGGCATTCGCAGCAACGCCAACCACTATCGAAGTAGGCAACAGTAGCGAATTCGATAATGCGGTAGCTACCGTAAACAGTGCATCCAGCGGCGAGTACATTATTGAGCTCACCGACGACATTCAAACTGGAGGAGCCTCATTCTCCTCTTCGTGTCCTGTAAGCATTGTTGGCAACGGACACACCATAACACTTGGTCAGTACAGCTCGATTTCCGTACAGTCGGGAGCGCAATTGAACTTAGGCGCGGCAGATGGTAGCGACACGCTGAAAATTAGCGGCGGAAACGAACAGAGCAACGATGTACCTGGTCTGTTGCATATCCAAGGCACGTGCAATATGCACCCCGGCGTCACCATTGCCGACCGTAAAGGCGATAACTATTTTGGCGGCGGCGTAACCGTGCAGGGTGGCACCTTCCATATGTACGGCGGCACTATCGATAACTGCGGCATCACCGGCGGTTCCATCTGCTACGGCGGTGGCGTTGCGGTAATTTACGGCGGCTCGTTCGTAATGGACGCTGGCGAAATCAAAAATTGCTACGCCACTTCTTCCTTCAAAGCTTCGGATTACGGCATGGACTCCCGCATTATCACGTCTGCCGGCGGCGGCGTTGCTGTTGTTGCGTCAATCGATGAAATCCAGAATGGCGGATGGGGCAACCTTCAAAGCTCCGCACAAATCCTTGGCGGTACCATCAGCGGAAACGAAGCAAACGATGGCGCAGGCATTCTTTCTTCCGCGTATTTCTACGCCGCAGCATACGGCCTGTGCGCCGACACCCCGAACGTAGGCGCTGCTGAAAAGCCGGGCTTATTCCTTAAGAACACCACCATAACCAATAACACAGCGAACCAGGACGAAGGCTATGGCGCCGGCGTGCTTGCAGTGATGATGAAATCACCTGCCGCAGCTGAAATTCGTAATTGCACGATAACAAAGAACAGCGCCGCATTAGGCGGTGGCGTTGCATCGTATGGCAACTTCACCAGCTTGACCATTGACGGATGCACCATCACGGGCAACAAGGCAGCAAATTACGGCGGAGGCTTTGCTTCAGAATCGAATTCCGGCGAAGGTGCAGGCACCACCATCACCAACACCAAACTGTGTAATAACACCGCAGACAAGGCGGCTTCCGACGTCTACCTGGACGGCTCCATTGCAAAATTGTCGGCCGCAAAAGACATGAGCGAACAATACCTTGGGAAGCCTGACGATGCGACCAACCAGAAAATCGATGGCTGGTACCTAGACGACGAGACATCTCGCTACACCGCCCAGTCGAAAGACGAACGTAACGAGTACACCAACTATGGGAGCATCGAGCCTGGAAACAAGGTCTGCCTAATTGCAGCAAACAACCCCGCTCTTGCGAAAGTAACCTTCACGAATGAAGACGGCAGCTTGATTTACAGCGAAAACCACTACGCCGTTGGAACCAAAGCTGACCAAATTGCCATTCCCACCCCCACCAAACCGTCAGACGACACCTACAACTATTATTTCGACTCATGGCACACCACGATCGGAGATGTCACGGGTGACGTTGTTTACAAGGCTCAATTCAAAAAGGTCTTCAAGAAGTTCAACGTCAAGCATGCGTTCAGCTGCGCTTCTTCGGGCAAACAGTTGCCGGACGAGGTTTTAGCGGTACTCCCAAAAGACACAAACAACTATGTGTATAACGATGCACTGAACGCTACTGCGCCCTCCCAAACAACCGTAGAAGTTGCCAACGGCACCTGGATTTTTATGGGCTACGACAGGGATTCAGCCATTGCCGATATGACTACAGCAGATTCAGAGGGCAATGTAACCTTCACCGGTTCCTGGAAATTCGTTGAGAAGAGTAACACTCCGTCCGCGCCAGACAATAGCAATCAGAGCGGAGCAAATGGCAACGATAAGTCGCAGGTCAACTCTAACGACAAATTGGAAACCGCACAGGAAGCAGATTCGCCTTCCCCCAACACGGCAGACGGCACAAGTGCCGGTTTTTGCTACACATTGCTTATAGCTGCCATGGTGGCGCTGGGAAGTGCTGCGTATGCATATAGCAGGATAAGACGTAGACGAAACTATTAATTCCGATCCATATCCGCAGAGTGGCAGAAGCTCCGAATCGATTTCAGAGCAAATACATTACCCAATTAGGGAAAAATGTTTCCAGCTGGATATAATTAACAGATGTGAAATATGCGTTGTGTTATATGCGGCGCATTCCAATCGAATTTAAAGGAGCTCTGCATGGATCCCAATAAGCGCCCTGACGACATGGTTCGTATCACCACCCCTGAACTCGCCCAGGCATTCATCAATGAGCAGATTGCTGCAATTCGCGATCAGACCGGCAGCAAAAAGGTCCTGCTGGCCCTTTCCGGCGGTGTTGACAGCTCCGTTGTTGCCGCACTGCTGATCAAGGCTATTGGCAAGCAGCTTATTTGCGTACATGTAAACCATGGCCTTATGCGCAAAGGCGAAAGCGAGCAGGTTGTTGACGTATTCAAGAACCAGATGGACGCGAACCTGGTGTACGTAGACGCAACCGACCGCTTCCTGAACAAGCTGGTTGACGTAGAAGAGCCCGAAACCAAGCGCAAGATCATCGGCGCTGAGTTCATTCGCGTATTCGAAGAGGAAGCTCGCAAGGTTGGCAACGAGGTGAGCTTCTTGGCTCAGGGCACCATCTACCCCGACATCCTTGAGTCGCAGGACGGCGTGAAGGCCCACCACAACGTAGGCGGCCTGCCCGACGACCTGCAGTTCGAGCTGTGCGAGCCCGTTAAGCTGCTGTACAAGGACGAGGTGCGCGTAGTGGGCCGCGAACTGGGCCTGCCCGAAAACATGGTTGAGCGCCAGCCTTTCCCCGGCCCCGGCCTGGGCGTTCGCTGCCTTGGCGCCATCACCCGCGACCGCCTGGAAGCACTGCGCGATGCCGACGCTATCGTGCGCGAGGAAATCGACAAAGCAGGACTTACCATCTGGCAGTACTTCGCCGTAGTGCCCGACTTCCGTGCAACCGGCGTTCGCGAGGGCAAGCGCGCATACGACTGGCCCTGCATCATCCGCTGCATCAACACCGTTGATGTAATGACAGCCGAGGTGCCAGAGCTTGACTGGGCGCTGCTGAAGCACATCACCGCACGCGTTACCGCCGAAGTTCCTGGCATCTGCCGCGTCTGCTACGACCTGACGCCTAAGCCCGTTGGCACTGTGGAGTGGGAATAGAACATACGTTCGCTTATATGTTATAATGTCTGCCAACGGGTGCGGTTTCCTCCGAAGCCGCACCCGTTGCTATATTTGAATCGATATCGGCGGAAACCCAAGCTCAGGGAGGGCTGTTGCGATGGCATACGATTTCAAGAAGGAGTTCAGAGAGCTCTACAGGCCGTCCGGCAAGCCGAGCGTCGTAACCGTTCCGCCTATGAGCTACGTCTCCGTGCGGGGCAAGGGCGACCCCAACGCCGAAGGCGGCGAGTACCAGAACGCGTTGCCGCTGCTCTACGGCGTCGCCTACACCATCAAGATGTCGAAGAAGGGCCCGCGGGAGATCGAAGGCTATTTCGACTTCGTCGTGCCGCCGCTCGAGGGCTTCTGGTGGCAAGGCCGCGCCGATGGCGGGATCGATTATGCGCGGAAAGACGACTTCAACTTCATCTCATGCATCCGTCTGCCCGACTTCGTCACTCGCGAGGACTTCGACTGGGCCGTTTCGGAAGCTTCCGCCAAAAAGAAGCTGGACTTCTCGGCGGTCGAGCTGCTGAGGGTCGACGAGGGCCTTTGCGTTCAATGCATGCATACTGGGCCTTACGACGGCGAGCCGGCGACCATAGACGCCATGCACGCATTCGCGACGGAACAGGGCTATGCTCCCGACTTCTCCGAATCCCGCCTCCATCACGAGATTTACCTCTCCGACCCGCGCAAGTGCGCGCCGGAGAAGCTCAAGACCGCGATCCGCAATCCCATCAAGTCGATTTAGCGAAACGAGCGGCGCCGCATGCTTCGGCTTTTGGGGTTTGGCAATCGCCAGTCCGCGTCGATCGAGCAAGCTACCCAGCCTCTCGGCAGGAGCGTTATCCCTTTAGTCGGTGCGTCTCGAGATTAACTCTTGGGACTCCTGTAGCGCGGAGTTTTGATACTCCCAAAGGTGAAATGAGATTTGAGTTTTAGGAGCAGCTCTTGAAAGGCGATAGACCGAAACGCCCGATAGATACCTCGAGGAGGCGATGCCCTTTCGTGGCACCGACCCCATCAAGGCGATCGCGGGCGTGCGAAGGGCAAATGCCGCGGTGCCCGATTCTTCTCTACGCCACGCGTTACGACCTGCACGACAAGGCGCTTCTCAAGACGAACCCGAAGGAGTATGTCGTCGACACCGGCTTCGGGACCTGGATGGCCGGCTATAGGATCACGGATACCGGCCGCCTGTTCGAGAACGCCGTGTATCTCCAGCTCCTCTACGAAGGGTGGAGCGTGCATGTGGGCAAGCTCTACGGCAAGGAAGTCACTTCGTCGCGACGAGGGACGAGCGCGTGCTCTACGTGCAGGCGACTGACGAGATGTTCGCAAGCGAGACCAGGGAGCGCGAGATCGCCCCTCTGAAGTCTATGTGGGTGGACGCGCGGTTTTTGTCCCCGAGGGCGGAATGGGGCCGTTTCGGGACCCGTGAAATCCAAATCGAACTCAATGGGCTTTTCGGCGGTCTCCGCACGGCGTTCCCCAGATTGTTAATGGGGAGTAAAGAATCTCGCCATCTCAGGGAAAACGGGAGTAATCAGGGATCGGATCGTACGATCGTCCAAGCGGTTCTCGAAAAACCATCACAGGCGTGGTATATAGATTTTGGTGGCCGTTTCGGCTACCTCCAAGTGCCGGGGGCTTATCCCCCGGCTTTTATTCTATCTAGGGGATTTTTATTGGGACGAGGCCTGAGCATATTCGTCGACGAGAGCGGAGATCGTGGCGGGAAAGCGCGCTACTATTTGCTCACGCTCGTGATTCACGACCAGGCCGATTCCCATATCTGATAAAGTCGCGCGCTACGAGGAGTCCCTCCTCAGGTCCGATTTGCCGAACATACCGTTTCATTCCGAGCCGCTGCTGAACGGTCATGGGCCTTACCGAGGGATGTCCCTTGAGCAGCAGAAGAAGATGCTCTACTCGTTCAACGTCCTCGTACAGAGGCTCCCCATCAAGTACACCACGTTCTCGTACCGAAGAAGCGAGTTCGACGACCTCGCGAAGCTCACCGCTTGCATGAAGCGGGACATCTCGGGCTCCTGTTCGACCACCTCGACTTCTTTCAGGCGTTCGACGACGTGAAGGTCTATTACGACAACGGCCAGGACATCGTCAAGAGGGCTCTCGACCAGTCCTTCGGGTTCGCCCTCTCCAAGGGTGTCTTGGAGCGCCGCAAGACATCGATGACCGACTATCGGCTCGAACAGGCCGCGG
>ERZ1034844.1402-NODE-1402-length-11336-cov-9.525042_pt1 | contig 11336 bp, 16 predicted proteins | sample MGYA00520594_ERZ1034844 | MGnify/ENA primary metagenome ERZ1034844 (study PRJEB33766, sample SAMN09781733) | gut metagenome | biome: gut microbiome | host: Homo sapiens | place: Madagascar | study: EMG produced TPA metagenomics assembly of the PRJNA485056 data...
GGGATAACCGATTCAACAAAATTAATTAAAAAACTAAATGATATGGTATAAAACACATTCAATAGTATATAGTTGAGACAACTACCGACCCATGCTGTAAACATATTCCTGGTTGATTGGAATAGAGAAAAACAAATGAATAGAATACCCGCAGATAATAGGATTCCAACCATGAAAGTTGATAGCGTCAAGAAAACAGTAGTGTAATAGATGAGAAGCATTCCGCCGATATAACCAATTCCCCATACTAGATAAACACCCATTTTCTCGGCAATTTGAAATTTCCCATAAATACTCATACTTGTATTAAGGAAGTTGTTTAGATTTGTCGATAGTGCATTCCATAGATTATCAACACTGGTTGCAGTACCGGAACCACCTGTGATAGCCGCAGAGAGATCAGTGCCAGCGTGCATTACAAATGGAATAACAAACTGGCTGTAATAAGGTGCAGAATAAGTAAATGCTCCTACTAATGCAAATGCACCGATATTTTTTGTTACCTCACTCATTATAACATCGCGATGAGCATACATAATCTCATAGATTAGATAGATTACATATAACGCAATCGCAGCGAAGAATGTCGGTGATATAGCCTGTGCAACCTTAGCTGCGTTGGTTGCGGCGGCAGATTCAACAACAGTTGTTACCTTTTCTAGAAATTCAGAAACGATATTCATAAATTAATCCTTCTGGCAGATGTATAGTTCGCCAGAGGCGTTAATATTAGGTTTTAATTTAATGATTAAATCATTGCCGAACGATATGGCTTCTCCAATTTTTGAGAAGTTTAAAGATTTATCCACTTTGTTGAAGCAATAAACGTTGTGGGTAATGGCTGATGTTTTTGAACTTCGTGGTGAAAATGTTTTTTTTATAATGTAATCGAGAGCATGATATTTGGAAGGGGTCTTAACTAATTTGTCGTTTTCTTTCATAATGTATTTCTTGTTCTTGAAGTTGAAGATAATTGTCGGTCAATGTTTTTGATTTTCTTTTGTATTTCAATTGGGTTCTCCTCTGATAAATTAGCAATGGCTAAGGCTAGTTCGATTTGTAATACTTTTCGTGTTTCAATCAGATTGCGTTTTATGGATGGGGGATCTCGAAATATGCCGTAACCAGTAATTGCTTTTATTACTGCTTTTTCTACGTTTTTGATGTGCCTTTTTTTGTGCTTTTGTGATGGAACATAACGAGTACGACGGAGTTTTTTTAAATTGGCTTTTGCTTGTGACATATAGAATGGATTGATGATGGTGGTTGAGTTGAGTAAACAACCACCATGTTGGCCTAATCGTGATTCATGATTGCTGTTATTTACTAATCTGGGCTAACTCATCAATGAGTTTGGTTATGTATAATGGTTCCGCCAGCACTTCATGCCCCGTTAGCGGGTCAAAAACGATATGATCGCTTTCAACGTAACGTAAACGGTTATAGACATCTATACGGAGTTTTGTTTTAGCTGCTTCCCGTTCAACTCGACTTAACTCTTCTAAAACGAGAACCTTTATTATAGGACTGTATACATTTAGTAGACTGTATTCTTCCTCTTTAGGCTTAGGCGATTCAAAGTTTTTTGCCCTTTGTGTCTGCTCTTGTTTAGAACCAGCCATACCTCCGATAAATAAGCCAATGCCACCAGTACCTAAACCAATACCTGTACCTAAGCCACTCCACTTACCTGTAGTTGTTTCTTTAGCTACAATAGCAGCAAGAGAAACGCCTTCATTTGCTTTTCTCATTTAATTTACCTCTGGAATATATATGATCGGTATCAGTCTTAATGATCTTTAGTATTATTCCCTGAATGTCGGTTACTATAATCTTTGTCCCGGCTGAATAATCTTCGCCTTGCAATGTTTCAACAGGCCAGAATGTATCGCCAATTAATAGTTGTCCTTTCCCATTCACAATATCACTATGAAGGGTGAATGTTTTTCCTATAAATCGAGTGGCTCCCTCATTTACTTCAGGGGGAGTAGATTTTCTGTATTTTTTGTCATAGTAGAACTTGAGTATTGAAATCAATATACTTATTGATGCAAAGGAACATACACTTCCTCCAGGAGAAATTTGGAATAGAAATGCAATTGCAGAACTGAATAAAGCACCAAGACTGATTACAAAGAACCAGCCAGTTCCTGTCATGACTTCTAAAATTATGAAAAGAAAAAATAGAGACAGCCATATCATAGACATAACTTTTAATCTTTTATCTGAATAAGAAAGCACCTAACCAAAAACATATAAAACGCACTTGCTCTGTTATCTGTTTCTGATTAATTTTATGTTGTTTTTACAGATAAATGTTTCCTTAGAGTTTGTATCAGTTATATCATTACCACTACCATCAAATTTAAGCAGACGGCATGAGTTGTTTTTCAGAAACGACTCACTGCTTTTTTCTGATGTGTTTATCTTTCTTGTTATTTCAATATCATTGTTGCATGTATAATGCTCATAAGCATACATGAAAGATATTTCTTCTCTGTTGGTTAGATGGCAATTGTATTCTTGTATATATTGGTTAGTTAAAACCTCTTCGTTTTTTATTTTAGATTCATAATATGATAGAAAGATAGTGGGTACTAAGAAAATAAGTAAGATAATAAATCCGATAAGACGCATATGATAGTTTCCTATTTTGGGCAGCGTTAACTGCCCTGAACTATTATCACGACAGGTAATTTTTAACTTGTTTCATATTGACATCTGTAGGTGATTTATCTTGTGAAATATTCTTGAGCAACTCACCTATTCCAGCTACTGAACTAACCAGGCTGCTGGAGTCCAAAGGCATCATTATTAGCTTGCTGTTTGATGCGGTGCCGATAGCCTGAAGTGCTTCTGTGTATTTTTGAGCAATAAAGTAGTTCACAGACTGAACATCACCTTCTGCAATGGCATCTGATACCATTTTTGTTGCTCGTGCTTCTGCTTCTGCCTGGCGTTCGCGTGCTTCAGCTTGAAGGCATGCTGACTGTTTTTCGCCTTCAGCTTGTAGAATCTGCGATTGCTTTTCACCTTCTGCTTTGAGAATTTGTGACTGGCGAATACCTTCAGCTTCAAGAATGCTTGCACGTTTCATTCGTTCCGCTTTCATTTGAGCATTCATAGCATCGGTCAGTTCTTTTGGTGGTTTTACATCGCGGATCTCAATGCGCGTAACCTTGATACCCCAAGGGCTTGTTGCGCTGTCTACAACGTTTAACAGTTTGGAATTGATAACGTCGCGTTGTGACAGCAGGTTATCCAGTTCCATACCACCAACAACGGTACGAATATTTGTCATAACTAGGTTAGAAATCGCACGCGGAAGATCGCGAACTTCATATGCGGCCCTGGATGGATCAATAACCTGAACAAAACACACTGCATCAATGGTGACGTTTGCGTTGTCTTTTGAAATAACTTCCTGTTTAGGAATATCAAGAACGGTTTCCATCATATTCATTTTATGACCCACTCGATCCATTACAGGGATTAAAAAATGAAGGCCGGGTGATAGAGTTTGTGTATAGCGACCAAATCGTTCTACTGTCCATGCGCTTCCTTGCGGAACAACTTTTACCGCAGAAAGGACAAAAATAATAGCGAATACTACAAAGATAACTACGGGTATGAAAACAAGTATCGAACCTAACATTTATATCTCCAGATGGTGAGTTATATTCATTGGGGTGAGATTTTCTTACACTGAAAATCTGATATTTTTACTTCAACAGAAAAACACTTTCCTGCTTCTTTTTCTTTCGAAAATTTCTTTTTACATTCATCGGCTGTAATAGCTTCATTACTGTAATGGGTCCAGATTACTGGACCACCGCCAGGTTTAGTTATTGTTGCAGTTGTTCGATACTTATACATTTATTAATACCTCAGCACGTTCTCCTGGTCGTCTGGAACACATCCAGCGTCGTAAAGTGGTTAGTGTGTCCAATTGTAGTGGCTGTTTTGGCAACGATTCCTGTTTTCTTAAGGCTTGCGCATTATCCGTAGAATGGTATTTTATTTCTTTCTTTGGTGTTTGGTATATTTCGTCACTAATGGCAGTGATTTTTATAGCGACAATTCTTCTGTTTTGAGCGTTAATCAAAACGCGTTTTTCACATGCAATAGATTTTCTGGCATCATGATAAATATAATGCAATACGTCTCTTGCCTGTTGCTGTGTAAGCATAAAAACACGGCTTACATCAACTGTTGTGATGATTTTATTTAAACGCAATCCCCAATGAGCAACAAGAATATATAAAGGATAACCTTTTAAATCTTTAATGTTATCAGGAATTGTTCTCTTTATTCTTTGTCTGGTTGCCATTTTGTGTCTCCTTGATGTGTTTAGTTCATAAACCATCCCGTAGACAGCGTTCATTAGTAATAATGTTCAGTATTCACTATATATAAATAGCCACCACTAACAAGGCTAACAAACTCTTTACCATTTATTATTGCCACATATACATAAATAAGCTCCCCTATGCTGGTATAGCTAAGTTGAGAGATGGTAATGCTAACGAGAGAGCCAGATAAGGGAGCTTATCTATGTAAAGTGATAATGTGGATAAGTGGATAAAGAGTAGTTACCTGTGTAGATGGCGCGGCACGTCACTCTGTTACGTAGCCCATGCTGGCAAAGAAGCCAGCGGTGCTTGAAATGCACAAATGATCCTCCTTATGCCAGGGCTTTAGGCAATGACCGCTGTCCGGGGTTTTTAAAGAGCAGCATCAGCTTTTGCCGAGCTAATGCGGATAATGTTCTGTGTAATATCTTCTTTTCGATCATTTAGCTTGTCAATTGGTTGATGTGCGATCTAATGCTCTATTATTTAGCAAATAAGCAGAATAAAATTCTGTTTTTGTTTGTGTGTGCGATCGAATGATCTATAAACAGATCTTTTGGCAGTGAAAAAGATCGAATGGTGGTTATTTTTTAGTAAAAATGACTTTTTTTTAGGCGTATGAATAATGTGGTCTTTCGGGGAAGAAAGTTGCAAGAAGTTAAGTTATGTATTAACGTTAAGCTGATTTTTTTTGAAACAGAGGTTTTGCTGATGGCTAAAGTTATCTCGTCCTCAGATCTCCTAGACCTGGAAGAACGTTCTGAAAGAATCCGGGCAACGATGGCTGAATGGAGAGGAACGGCGGGTATGAGCAGGAGAAAAGTTGCGTCAGTTTTGGGGATTACCCCTGCGGCTGTTTCTCAAATAGAGAGAAATGCTGGTAAGGCCAGAGTCGAAACGCTGGCGCGTTATGCCTGGGCGTGTGGCGTAAAAAATCCGGTAATACCGTTGTAATAGTGAGCATTTTCAAACCGATCAAATTGGATCTTCGAAGCCAAAAATTGATCCTTTTTGGACAAGCTGCTACAGTCAGCGGCGAATGTTCTTGGTTAGTCGCGCCAGAAAGCGGCAAGGGGCTGGAGCTTTTTAGAAGATCCAGATAAAGAAAACCCCCGTAATCTTCCTTCTTCGTTTTGCCGGCGAGATCGAAGACTAACGGGGGTAGAGATAACCAGTCAGAGAATGTTGCTACTTGACGAGGTTATCGGAGTATAGCTACCTGCTATCTGACTTGGGCTTTGCCTATCAGGAACAGGTCTATCAGGAGTATAGTTATATGCTGGTAAAAGTTCAAGGCATTCTGTGCTCACTCCTTTTGTGCAACATAAGCGCAGTGTTCTGTGTCTGATGTTCGCCGTCACTGGAATGAGTTATCACCAGAAGAACAAATCCGTTTTTGGGAAGATTATGAAGCGGGTATAGCAACGTCGTTTCTTGTTGCTCCTGGACGTGAATCTAAAAAGAAAACAAAGCGTCGTCGTGGTGAACACTCAACAAAACCTAAATGCGAAAATCCGTCCTGGTTCCGTCCTGATAGCTATAAGGCGCTGGGGGGGCAATTGGGCCACGCTTACAATCGTCTCGTTAAAAAAGACCCGGTAACTGGTCAGTACACTCTCAGAATGCACATGTCGTTGCATCCATTTTATGTACTGAAACGTCAGAGTGTTGGTCGCAAATATAAGTTCCGACCGGAGAAAGAGCGGCTGCTTGACGCAATATGGGTTGTACTTGTGAGTTTTTGTGATCGTGGATTGCACACTATCGGCATGTCAGTATCTCGCCTTGCAAAAGAAATAAGTCCAAAAGACAGTAAGGGAAACGTTATTCCTGAAACCGCAGTCACAGTATCGCGCCTTTCCCGTCTGCTGGCAGAGCAGGTTTGCTTTGGCGCGTTGGGAACGTCAGAAAAGACGATATGGGACCGTGAATCCCGCCAGCGACTGCCGAAATACGTCTGGATCACCGAAACTGGCTGGAAAATGCTGGGAGTTGATCTGGTGAAACTTCAGGAACAGCAACGTAAGCGCCTTGCAGAAAGTGAAATCCGTCGGCAACTGATTAAAGAAGGGGTTATCCGCGAGGGCGAGGAAATCTCTGTTCACTCGGCTCGTAAACGCTGGTACGCGCAGCGTTCTCTCGATGCCATCAAGTCCCGACGAGAAAAAGCAGCAAAGCGCAAACGTGCTAATCGCCTGGCAAAACTGCCGCATGATGAACAGCGAAACGAAATTGCACGGTTTATTCTGAAGCGTATGCCGCCGGACGAAGCGTACTGGTGCACTAAAGAAAGATTAGAGCAACTGGTAGCCAGGGATCTACGTCAGCTTGAACTGGCCCTGACAGCTTCGCCACCCCACTAGTTTAGCTGCCTGATACAATCGGCACTCTCTTCAGCCCCTTCGGGGCTTTTTGTGTTGTCTGCATTTCATGAAATTCCTCATTTTTGACGACAGTTTTTCACTTTGCCTCGCTCTGACAGTTTTTTGATGGCCACAATCGGGTATCGGAGCAAAAATGCCTCCGGTTATTCACAAAAATCCGCAAACGAATAACTTCAGAAAGCAGCAAACATAGAACATCAAACCTGCAATATATTCTTAACCCTTATTCTTTAATCCCCTGCGTTGCTTCGCCGCAGGGAAAATATTTATCTTTGAAACCACTGTGAACAATCACAAAGAGGCCTTCGCTTGCAGCGGCTAAAGCCGCGCCGCTCAGAATTTAAAAGCACCTCCCACCGCAAGCGGCGGGCCCCCGACAGACACAGTTCTGATAGGGGTCAGTTTGGGAAACGGAAATTTTTGTACGTTAAGCGCATTATTTAACCAATCCCGATGTGTAATGGATTGATTTTACGTCAGCAGTTATCGCTTTTAAGTTGTCGCTCTTACGGTATTGCATTTAGGTTATCCGATTAATGCCAATTCCCCTGAAAACACCGTATAGCGAGGGAGTACACCCTACCGCGATAACGCAACCGTACAATATTGTACGTTTCCCAAACGCAGCCCTGATACACCGTGCCCATCCACCACTGAAAAGCGCCGCCGCCCCGGCCCTTCGGGCCGGAACAACATCGCTTTTAATGATGGATGTTGTAACTAAGCATTTCCATTGCTGTCAGTCTTCTCGCTGGATGTATCGAGTACACGCTCGTAAGCGGCCCTGACGGCCCGCTAACGCGGAGATACGCCCCGACTGCGGGTAAACCCTTGTCGGGACCACTCCGACCGCGCACAAAAGCTATTTCATGGCTGAAAGCGGGTATGGCTTAGCAGGATGGGGATGGGATAGGCGAAATCTATCAATCAGTACCGGCTTACGCCGGGCTTCGGCGGTTTTATTCCTGTGCCATATGCAATAACGGAGTGCCGCCTTCCATGCCGCTGGCGCGACATCAAAAGCCCCCTTACCAATGGAAGAAATCAGATAAGTTAATTACTTGCCAAAGATAAATCATATAGTAAATTACTATATGAATTTGTGTTGTCGCGGAGAATTAAAAAATGCCTTTGATTGAATACATCAACAAGTTCTACCGGGGGAATCAGGCATCGTTCGCCAGGCTAACCGGAGTTCAACCCGCACAGGTAACACAGTGGATCAACAAAGGATTCATCGTGGTGAATCACACACTGTATAGTCCACGCCGAAAGCTGGGAATTTAATTCCTGGTCAATATATAATGCTGTTGGCGCTTGAGGCTTTCTGCCTCATGGCGAAAAGGTGGTTTGTATCTTGTTGTGCGGCAGAAAGAAGAAAGCCCCGTAGTTAATTTCTCATTAACCCACGAGGCGATCCCAATGCTTCAACAACATCAGGATAGCCTCTTACCGCGCGTTACGCAAGGAGAGAAGGCCATGAAACAGCCGAAAAACGCCCTGACATGGTGTTTATTAATCGTGTGCTGCACATTGTTAATATTCACGTATCTGACCCGGAATCGCTTGTGTGAGGTCCGGCTGAAAGACGGAAACAGGGAGGTTACGGCAAGTCTGGCTTACGAATCCAACGGTAAGTAGCAACCCGGAGGCGGGCGAAAGCCCGCCTTTTTGGGGATGATGGGGTTCTGGCATTAAGCGCCTTTACAAAGGGGGTATTCTGTATGGATACCCCCTTTTTCCATGTATTTTCAGGATATTAACTGCTGTAAATGGTACAATTAGTCAATGTGACAGCAATTATTGAGGCGAGTATGCAGCCAAAAAAAACACCCGTGATTGTGGTCAAAAAACGCCGCGTTCTGGTCATGTCAGAAAATTCTGTGGTGAATGAAAAGCCGCAGGAAGTACAAAAATCAGCAGTTAATGAAAACAAGAAAGTACAGAAGAAAGATGCTGTAGCAGAGAAAACACGTAAAAAGCAGCCTCAGCCCTGGTATTTGAAAAAACAAATCACTTTTCCCCCAAAATATCCGAAAGAATATTTTGAAAAGTGTTTCAATAAAGTTCGTGCTGTTTTTCCTGAACTATGGACAGACGAAAAAAAGAACTTGCCCCTGAAAAGCGGGATTCTCCAGGACGTTGAGAAATACCTGGCGGATAACCCGGATGCGGATCTGACGATTGAAGAGTGGAATTGTGCGGTTCAGGTGATGACGTTCCGGTGGCAATATCTTCAGAATTGTACTGTACCAGGCGCAACACGTTACGACCTTTACGGGAAACCTGCTGGTACAGTAAAAAAGGCACACGCAACTTATGCGCAACTGGTTCTCGATGCCCGTAAGAAAGCCAGCGAGGAGAAACAATTGAAAAGTAAGGGATAAAGCCCCGAAGGGCTTTATCATTTCAGCTTGGCAGACTGTAGAATCCAGTGATTTTTTCCGTTTTCGTCCAGACCGTGTTCGTAAGCTGCAAGAGCCGCTTTCATTATTGCCGTCTTTGTCTGGCCTGTTCGCAGTGCTTCCCGTTCCAGAATATCTTCGTAAACTTCCCCAAGCCGGACGTTGGTCACTTTAGTTGACCCCGATTTTTTGCGGGTAGCTTCATTGATGAATCGGGCTGTGTCAGCATTGGTTTGTTCTGTTTTCTGTCCTGGTATTACCGGAGTTTTCAAATCAAGAGCCATTATATCACCTTGCGTGTATTGCATTGGCTTTACGTTGTAAAGCCAATGCTGTAAACCTATTGTATTACACCCTGATTGACTCAGGGATTGATGCCTAACTCTTGTGCCAAAAGCTCTATTTGTGCTTTAGCTGTAGAAAGGCTGGATGCGCGACGTACATCATGAACGCCAGCGCCTTCATTACAGGCCGCTTCAAAAATATCTAAATCTGAAATACGTGTACGAAGTGGCTGTATCCACACCGGGTTCTCCCGGAGTAACTTGTCGAGATCAATCGCTGCTTTTCTGTGGCGTGGTTTTGTCGTGTTAATTCTCGTGAAAAGTACCCAGGGTTGCAGGTCTGGATTGATCTGTTGAGCTGTGCGAACTTTTTCTGTTACATGAGTCAGCGTTTCTGCTTCGAAATCTGAAGACGGCTTAACGAGAGTAAGAAGAGTGTCAGCTACAGTTAAGGCGCTGCGAAACTCCTTGCTGTCATGCCCAGGACAGTCAATGATCAGCACTTCACATATTTTTTTCAGGCGTTTAATGACTTCTGATACATCGCCATACTCTTCATAAACAGGAACAGGTAACAAGCCATTCTGCTTTCTTTTTTCGTTCCAGCTAAGAATATCATTGTTTTTATCGGTCTTCAGAATGATGACCGTTTGTGAATTATTTACCAGATAAGAGGCCAGATTTGTTGCTGTGGTGCTTTTTCCTACACCGCCTTTATCTGATGCGACAAGTAATGCTCTCCCCATAGAAACCTCGGATATACAGTGTAAAGGTTTGCTTGTCTTTACATTGTATTCATTGGGGTTACGATGTAAAGGTGTTTTTGTCTTTACGTTGTAATTATTGTTTGTACTTTACATTGTGTGTGTTACAGGGTAACTTTTTAAAATGCGATTTCGCTTGATGTGTTGTTGCGCCCGTAGCTCGCTGACGCTCACACGCGCAGTACAGCGCCCCGCCCTGCTGCAATGCACCAGGACGGCGTGAACTCGCTGGCGCTCGCGCTAACTGCGGCATTCTGCGGCGCAAATCAGCATGATCATAGCCTGTTGGTCTGTTCTGGCTTTGCAGGGCGAAGGGATGGCCCTGTGCATCCTGGTATGTTAGTCAGCGGCTGCGCCGCGCTTCGGGGCGATGTGGTCCCGCTGCTCCCTGGTATTTTCTTTCGCCCCTTCTATGCCCTGCCGGGCATTATATAAATGTAACTATCTGTATTTGATGATATTTATTTTAAAGAAAAGAGGAAAAAAACACTTGATAATAGGTCAGTTCTGACCTATTATCAACACATCGGGAGGGGATGGTCCCCAATCACCAAAGCCGCTCAGCGGCAGGAGATAAAAATGAAAACATTAACTTTTAATAACGGTACTGTTTCTGTTGGCGATGTGTTTGTATCTTCCTGGGGATATGAGCAAACGAACGTTAATTTCTACCAGGTTATTTCTGTTCATGGCAAAAAAACCGTAACTGTTCAGGAGATTCGCGCTTCAGTTCATCGGACCCATTCAATGAGCGGATATAAGACCCCATTACTTAATGATTTCTGTGGTGAACCATTAAAACGGCGAGTGCGTGATTATTACAGTACGCCAGCAATTGAAATTGAGTCATTCGAAACAGCATATAAAGGATCACCGGAAGAAAAACACGAGTTCACATCATACTACTAAGAAAATAGTTGCAGGGGGTATCCCCTGCAACCATGTTAATCAAAACGATTGCCAGAATTACTAAGGCACTTGGGCTGAAACTTCAATTTACAGGGGCTTAATCGCCCCTTTTTTTATCTGGTGCGCCGTAAAACTCCGTCCTTCAAGGCGTGGAGAATACCGAGCGAATGCAGCAATGTAATGTTGCGCCCGTAGCTCGCTGACGCTCACACGCGCAGTACAGCGCCCCGCCCTGCTG
>ERZ1034844.1404-NODE-1404-length-11333-cov-5.502571_pt1 | contig 11333 bp, 12 predicted proteins | sample MGYA00520594_ERZ1034844 | MGnify/ENA primary metagenome ERZ1034844 (study PRJEB33766, sample SAMN09781733) | gut metagenome | biome: gut microbiome | host: Homo sapiens | place: Madagascar | study: EMG produced TPA metagenomics assembly of the PRJNA485056 data...
ATATATATTATATCACATTCATTATCATCATGTCAAATTTTAGGAGTTGAGTGGGAGCATTTCACTCCCACTCAACAGTATATCAATTATTCTCAGGCAGGGTCAGCCGCGCCACCGCAGTTAATAATAAATTCCTTAGTACCTTGAGTTAGTAGGTCTGTACTAATTTCAGTAATATCAACTGCCTTCTCGCTAATCGCAAGAGCAGTACCGCCAACCTTGACAGCCTCAATAACATTCGCTTGCGCGCCTTCAGCAATACCCGCAAGTTTAGTACCTTCAGCCGCAGTCATCAGACGGTCGGTGCCATTCTTAGCCACATAACCCTTAGCAACATCAGCAGTCTTCGCATAAGGTTCAAGAGCGGCGGCCTGAAGTGCGCTATCAGCTAAATCGAGAGAAGTCTGAACAGCAGTAGCCAACTTAGCCTTGGTAATAGTACCATCGGTAATAGTAGCAGTCACTTTGTGGTCAGCAGATACATCAACGACTACCATGTCACCAACCTTGGAACCACTGGTAACATACTCAATCAGACTACCAACATCAATATAAACCTTATCATTAGTTGCATTAGCAAGAGTAAGTACCAGATAAGTACCAGCAGGTTGACCAGCAGGATTAGTCTCAACAGTACCATTCTTAACCACCATATCAGAGGGAATATCAATATTGACATTCAGACCAGTAGACGCTTGAGCAATAGTATAACGCTTAGCAATACCTTCCACAGTAGAAGGAGTAACGGTAACAGTATAATCAACTTCCGCATCCTTGACTGCCTTCACTTGCTCGTCAACATAACCAACAACAGAAGTAGCTTTGGATGTAGTAGGAATAGTACCAACTTTAGTACCAAGAGCATCAACAGCAGTCTGAGCATTATCGCCAGCAGATTTGGCAGCCGCAATAGCAGCGTCCTTACCATCAGCATAAGACTTTGCAATCTGCTTGACAGAACCAGTAGTGGCCTCAGTACCCATAAGGGTCTCAACGTCGCTTACTGCGCCATCCCAAGCAGTCTTCTTAGCAGCGGTAACGTGGATATCACCATTGGCAATATGGTCTTCGGTAGCTTTCTTAGCAGCATAGGTATCAGCAAGTTTGAGAGCATCAATACCAGCGGTGACTTCCTGAGCAACAGTCTTACCCTCAGCGTGCTTGCCTTCAAGAGCGGCCACACGACCAGCAATCGCAGAATCAGCACCAACAAGACCATCAGCATAGGTCTTAGCAGCGGTCTCAGCAGCACTGGCCTTCTCCTCAGCATACTTCTTCGCGCCCTTGACAGTATCAACGCTAGAGAGGTCCTCAGCAGTACCAACAACAGCACTCTTAGCAGTATCAACATCACTCATGGTGGCAGCCTTATTAGTTGCGGCATCATAAGCAGTATTGAAGGTTACGGTATCTTGCTTAGCATCAAGTGCGCCCTGTAGACCAGAAATCTTGGAGATACCAAGTTCAGGAACATCTTCGGCAAGTAGTTCACGACGCTCAACAGCAATCTTACCACCGGTCTCGCTAACAGCACTTACAAACTTCTTAGCAACAGCAGTATCCTTAACATTAAGTGCGTCAATCTTTTCCTTCGCATCGGCAATAGCCTCGCTCTTGGCAGTTGCAGCAGCATCAGTGGCAAAAGCCTTAGCACCCTTGATGGTAACAGCGGTTTTGTCATCAGAATCAGTACCTTCAAGAGCAGTCTTAGCAGCGTCAACCTTATCCTGAGCAGTCTTGTTCAGAGAAGCGACAGTTGCAAACGCGGCATCCTTTAGACCGGTAACAGCAACATCCTCGCCATTAACAGCGATAGTACCATTAGCACTACCAGTGGTAACAGACTGAACAGCAGATACAGCTTTAGCAAGTTTATCAGTTACTTCCTTAGCGAGCTTTGCCTCAGTAATAGAAGCATTACCAAGAGTAGCAGTTACCTTGTGGTCGTCACTAATACTGACAACGACCATGCCATCAGGACTATCACCAGCAGTGACATACTCAATTAAGTTGCCAACATTGATGTAAACTTTATCGCTAGTCTTGTTAGCAAGGGTGAGTACCAGATAAGTGCCAGCAGGTTGGCCAGTAGGATTGGTCTCGACAGTACCACTCTCAACAACCATATCCTTGGGGATATCAATGACAGCACCAACGCCAGTTCCGTCCTTGGTCAGTTGATAAGAAGCGGACATACCAGCAGTAGCCGTCTCCAGTTTCTTAATGGTGTACTCGGGATGAGTAACATCAGGAACAATGACCTTTAGACCATCATCAGCAAGAGTTAGAGCATTGTTCTCGACCTTAGAAACCTGAACCTGAATCTTAGGAGCGGTAGCAGTAGTACTATCAACTACAACAGAAGCGTCAGTTGCACTAACAGAAGCAACCTTGGAATTAGCAAGAGCCTTGACTTCATCAATCAGGGCATACAAACCAGTAGCAGCAGTCTCACCTTCTGCGGCGGCGCCAACCTTAGCAATAAGAGAATTGACTTGGCCTTGAAGAGCGGCAACATCGCTTGCGAGGTCACCAGAAGCGGTGGTCTGAGCAAGTTTGACAAGAGTGCCAGCCTCATCGGCAATCATGTAGGCTTCGGCCTTGCTATCAGTATAGAGGGTCAGAATCTGACCAACATAAGCAGTAGCACCAGAAGCAGCATAGGTTTCAAGTTCAGCCTTATTATACCAAACGGCAGTAGTATCAACAGGAGCGGGATTACCACGTTTGATACTAAGTGGGAAACCCATATAAGCAGCATCATTCATAATAGTAGCCATATTATATATTTACCTCCTTTCTAAAATCAACCAATTGTGACGGAATAGGTCTCGCCAGCATCAATGGAGGCAGGCTGATATACATAGACATCATAGGCAGCCGCAGTATAACCTTCAGCACCTTCAACACTAGACTGAGAACCCTGCTTTACAAACAGAGCAGTAACATCAGCATTGAGTGCACTGGGCATGAGGACCTTAGTAATCTTGCGGCCAGCAGGAACAGCAACAACAACCTTCTTCGCGCCAGCACCAGCACCGAATGTACCAAGAGTCTTTGCGCCAGCAGCGTCCTTATGGGCAAGAGCACGAATATTAGCAGAGTTCAGAGCCATATCTGCATCAGTCATTGGACCCCAGAACATATAACGGACACCTTTCAGTTCATTAGAATCCTTGCTAGCAGTACCAGCAGCAATCTTACCTGCAGGATAAGGATTACCAAGATTAGTAACAGGAATAGCACCCTCATTGTAGGTGGCCTTAGCAGTAATCTTCTTAGCAGTGGCTTCAGCAACTACATTCTCAAAAGTACCAGTCGCAGTGGACTTAGTACCAGTAACACCAGTACAACTAACTTCCCAAGTCTGAGCAGTAATACCAGTGGCAGGACCATAGGTATAACTACCAGTAGATAGAGCAGCAGTATAAGTCAAATTCTTCTTAGTGCCAATCTCAAAAGTACCAAAACCGCCCTGCGCACTGAATGAAACAGCAGGATTAGACTTAGAAGGATTGGCTTCCTGGGCCATTAAAGAAGAGAGTACTTGCTCAACATTCTTGCCCTTAGCGGCAAACTTAGCAGAACCAGAAGGTTTAGCAAGAGTACCAATAGCAACAGTATAAGTAATATCATCATCAAAATACACATTGTCGGCACGATAATTACCATCCATAGCCTTCCACTCACCATCATAAACATAGGCAGTATAGGAAGTCTTATCACCAGAAATTACACGCTTAACAATAGCAGTATCACCGACATGAAGTTCAGCCGCGCCAACAACACGAGTAATAGCAGCGACATCAGTCTCTTCATTCTCAGGGACAACATCGAAATTCTGAGCGGCATCGCCACCAGCATACTTTAGTTCAGCCCAAGTCTTAGTGCCATCGCCAACTTTCATTTTACTGGTATCAGTCTCAATACCAACTTCGCCAGCCTTTAGAACTACGGAACTATTATCATCCCAATTAGCCTTTACGTCATGACGGAGTTGAATACGAGTATTCAGAGTAGGCATAAAATTATTCCTCCTTGATTATTCTTGTTCTTTAGAACATTTTATATTAGAAGTGGCCGAAGCCACACTAATTTAGGTAATAGTAGCAGAACCGCCATCAATGAATATACCATCAAGTGCTTCAGTAACACTATCTGCGGCATTATCGTCATTGATAATCTTATTCATTTTATTGTCAGTTCCAACAATATAACTATTCCAGCGATTATTTTTGGCATCAAATACACTAATATTTACACCGGCATAGCTATATTTATTTATCCACAAAAGTGCTTCATTTTCACTTTCAAATTGAGTTTTTCTAACAATAGATTTCAAATTGCCTTTTTCATCATAATAACTCAATTCTGCGGCATTAGCATCATTATTAGTAATAATCAAACTCTCATTAGGAATGACGCCTTGCGCAATGCCATTCTGAATTTTATTTTTATCAGCATAAGCAACATTGAACATACTTCATTCCTCCTTACACAGTTTTAGTTACCACATAGTATCTATCAACAAGATTCTGTTCATATCCCTCAGCAATAAATGTTGCAGGGACCTTCTTATTGAATTTGCCACCTTTGATAATTACTTCAGGTTCACCGTCATTGATTTTGAAGTTAGACTCGCCATTAGAAATATAAACACCACCATTGATAACAGTCTTGCCAGCATTCATATTATCATTCAACTTTCTCAAACCAATGTTATAGGTTCCATCACTAACTTCAAAATATCCATCATTGATAGTCATCTCAATACCATTATGGAAAATAGTACCATAGAACTTACCACCATTGATATTCACAATACCATTATCATCATTCTTGATAATATAGAAAGCATTGATAAAAGTACCACCATTGATAGTCAATGTACAAATTTCCGCATTTTGCCCATCAACATGACCATACTTAGGGTCAGTAGAATTATAATCCCAATAGCCATTCTCAATCATACTTGATACATTACCAGGTGCTTGGAAAACACCACCATTGATAGTTGTCTCACCATGATTTAGGATAGTATAAAAAGTATCATTCTTTTCATCAACTGTTCGAGTATAACTACCATTCTCAATAATCATCTTGCCGCAATTATTGATAGCAGGTTCAACATTCTTATTACACTCAACACTACCATTACCAGTCAAAGTGAGTTCACCACTTGTATCAACTTTCATGGGACACTTCTCATCATCAACAATAACAGCACTATTCATATCAAGAGTAATATTCTTATCAATATTCAGACTTTCGCCCTCAGAAAGACCACCGCTCATCTTCACGGTAGCATTATTAACTACTGCGGCAATAGCATCAGAAGTAGTAGTATAAGTAACTCCATCAATAGTTGCCTTAGAACTATCAACAGTATCACCATAAATCTTAGTTACGTCAAGGCCACCAACACCAGAATATTTTAGTGCGTCCCAAGAATCAACACCATTGCCAATCTTGATTTGACCAGCATTAGCACCATCAAGAGTTACGCATGGCTCGCCAGCCGCAGGAACAAATTCATTCTTTATTGCTTCCCACTGTGCTTCAGTTCCTCTGCGTAACTGGATAACAGTAGATAGAACTTTCTTATCCATTGTTTACCTCCTTATTCAATTACGCCACCATCAATAACCAAAGTAATTCCATTAGTATTGGTTATCTTCTCTACGCCAATCTCATTGACTTCCATGTGACCCTTTTCATCAACAGAAACATGGTTCTTTTCAGTAGAACTCAATACTGCGCCGATAACATCTTCGGTAGCAATTTCAATTTGAACTGAATCACTATTGATATATGGTAAATCATTATAAGCAGTAGTACCATTACCAATCTTTAGTTTACCAGTATCAAGTTCAAAACAAGGTTCGCCCTCAGCAAGAACAGGATTTTTTTCTGTCCAATAAGATGCTAAATTACGACGAAATTTAAAAGTTGTTTTAATAACTTGTGCCATTTATTTCACCTCAAGTGGTTCCACCGTCATAAATAACATCACCAGAAGGAGTTCCGCCGCCACCGCCAGTGGGAACTAACTTCCATTCTTTGCTACTATTTAGAGCGTATGTTGAACCAGTATTGATAACATAACAACGACTACCCATCGGCGCGTTAGAAACATCAATTTCCCACATATCGCGTTCTGTATCTACTTCATAATAATTTACAGCAACGTTATCAGCATTGCCAATTTTACGCAAAATAGACGCCATTATTATTTCCTCCTACTTTTAGATTTCCATTTCCCACAAAATAAGTGAGAAAGTAGATTTTGATTTATAATAAATTCGTAACACTATCACGGCTAAATTTAGACCGTGACAGTGTTATAAAAACTAGTGATTTCATCATCTGTATATTCAACAAAAACAGACTCATCAAGTGCAATTATATCATTTTCAATTTTGATGCCTGTTCCAGCAGTATAAGTACCAGCGGGGCCAATAGGACCTTGAGGACCGGTTTTACCTTGAATGCCTTGGTCACCTTTATCGCCCTTTTCACCTTTCAATCCAGCAAGTTGCTCAGTAGTAAAATCAGCATAAGTAAAGGCATCACCCTTTTCACCCTTATCACCATTATCACCTTTTTCACCTTTATCTCCTTTTTGAAGTACAAAATTGAGAACCTGAGTAGGAGACTCTCCAGTAATAGTCACAGAAGGCGCAGCACCACTAATTACAGAACCAATAGACAATACATTGGCAGGACCAGTAGCTCCCGTTGCGCCAGTAGCACCAGTTTCGCCAGTTTCACCCTTATCGCCTTTTTCACCTTTAGAACCAGGGTCACCTTTTGGGCCTTGGATTGCGCCAATAGACACCCAATCAGAGTTTGCTTCGGAGTAAATAAATAGTTCATTATTCTCAGCGGTAACTTGATAAGTATATGTGTGATCAGGGTTGGCGTTACGTAAGTCTGCAAGTGTAGCATACTTATCTTCAATTACAAGTCCATCGCCTTTCTTAGCAATGAGTATCCATGAACTAGTTTGACCAGGTACATCAGTAGTAGATTCAACAGAACAAACATAACTATTACCATTGAGGGCAACTTTATTACCTTTATAGTAAGTTTTATCTTGAGTATAATTTTCCCATACTTCGCGCGCAGCCTCATTTGCTCTACGAATAGCTTCGTTTGATTGACGAGTAGTTTCATTTTCTCTACGAGTCTGTTCGTAGGAGGCACGCAAAGTTTCAGCATTATTGCGTTTAGATTCTTCAGTAGCACGACTATTCTCAGCATTGATACGAGAGAGTTCATTGTTATGACGAGTTTCCTCTTGTGCCTCGCGCGTCTCTTCTGCATCAATACGGTTGTTTTCGGCAGTTATACGAGCATTTTCTGCTTTGACACGGTTATCTTCTACAGCGGCACGGTCGGACTCAGCAGTAACGCGGTTATTCTCAGCAGTCGCGCGATCAGATTCAGCCTTAACACGTTTGGATTCTTCGGTCTGACGCTCAGTTTCTTTCTGCGCGCGGACTAACTCAGTTTCAACTCTTTCGCTTTCTGCGGTTGAACGGCCAGACTCCGCAGTTACACGCTTAGACTCAGCAGAGGTACGGTCAGTTTCTGCTTTTACACGTTTACTTTCTTCTGTTTGACGATTAGTCTCTGCATTATTGCGGGCGCCTTCGGCAGTTGTACGGCCAGATTCAGCAGTTACACGGCCACTTTCCGCAGTAACACGACCTTTTTCTGTTTCAACACGAGCATCTTCTGCTTTTCCGCGATTGGTCTCATTAGTCTGACGCTCAGTTTCCTTCTGCGCGCGGGTTGATTCCGCAGCAGCTCTTTCATCTTCAGCAGTAACACGATTAGACTCAGCATTCACACGACTAGATTCAGTAGTCACGCGTTTGGACTCAGCATCGACACGACCAGACTCAGCAGTTCCTCGTGCAGTTTCAGCAGAAGCACGACCACTCTCAGCCTTCACACGACTATCTTCAGAAGTATTACGTATATTCTCTGCCGCTACACGACTGTCTTCCGCAGTTTTTCTTGCTGACTCTGTGTTTTTGCGCTTTTCTTCTTCGCTTGCGCGCAGTCCCTCCGCTTCCTTGCGAGAAACCTCGGCCTTTTCGCGTGTTTCTTCATTAGTGTTTCGTTGAGTTTCGGCTTGCGTGCGAATTGTCTCAGCGGTATTACGAGCAGTTTCAGCTTTTCTGCGTTCAGTTTCAGCGACTTGCCTATCTGGTTCTTTATTTACTGCATCACCAAGCATCTTAGCAAAATTATCTTCCGTTCCTTCATAATATCCTTTTGCCACCGCAAGGTCATAGGCACTTTCGCCCTTCATACCTTGAGCACCACTTAGGTCTGTAATGTACTTAAAAGCAGTCTCATCTTTTACATATAATTGAGCCGTATCAGGGTCTTCCACACTACCATCAATCATTACAAAGTCGCCAGTATTGGTACTCGTTCCGCTAAAGTCTGCATTCATAGCATCAACAGTAGGATAGGTCTTTCTAATCTTGAACTCCGCCAATGTGCCAGTATCTTTCCAACCACCAACTGCGGGGTCCCATGTCTCCCAATGCGCCGTCTTATCGTTAATACGAGGATATTGTTTCGTCGCAGCTTCTGCTCTATCAGCATTAGTCTTAGTAATTTCTGTTTTCTCAGTTACTAATTTTGCAGATTCTGCGGCATTACCTGCATCAACTTTTGCACTTGCCGCAGCAGTTTTAGCTTCATCAGCAGCTTTCAAAGCTTTATCAAGCAGTTCCTTATCAATATTCAAACTTGGAGCACTTGGATTACTTGCTCCCTCGGTATTAGCACCTCTTTCAATAACACCAAGTCTAAAGTATGGAGTTGGATAAATTACTACACCAGCACTATCTAATCCATAAATACCAATATAAACAATTTTTCCTAAATAAATCTCGTCGAAAATTTCAAAAGGTATCTTTACTGTATCCTCATCAAGAGTAACCAGCATTTTCAAATCTTCAACTCTAAAAATAATTGACTTGCTTAGGCTTGCCCAGGGTTCACCGTCAAAATGAAACTTTATTTCATTATTAGTCTGGCCAGTAACAAGTTTATCTGCTTTTCTAACATGAATATCCTTATTCTTAACAGTCAATTCAATTGTACTGTTCATATAAACCTCCTTATATAAACTAACCCGAAGGTCTGATATTTCTCTCTATATAAGTAAACCGCGCCTACTATAAAATACAGCAGACGCGGCACTCAAACATATAAAAAGACCACCAGATTTCTCCGGTGGTCTAACTTATTACTCGCCCTTCTTCACGGCGCGCTCAGCAGCCTTACGAGCTTTCTCCGCTTCCTTCTCTGCACGCTCAGCAGCACGGGCCGCATTGACGCGCATCTGGTCAGCATATGCCTGAATAGCAGGTTCAACATTACTGGGGTCAATAATACTAATTGACACCTTACCATAATAACCATTACCAAGGTCAATTAGACGACCGCCTTTGATTGGCTGAGTGGGAAACTTCTCAACTTCAAGAGCATCAGTAACGATACGATAGAGATTAGCACGGGTTTCTGCCTGGGCCTTTACAGCCATCTTCTCAAGTTCCATTTATATATCTCCTTTATTGATTATATATTTATTATAGTTAAATTTCGATGAAAAATCAAATTGAATTACTTCTCATTATCAGCAATAGTGTCATTGATAGCATCCTCAAGTTCAAACTGCTTGGCACTACAAAAATCTTCATAATCACTCAGCAGGCAATCAAGAAGTCCAATATTAGCAGATAGGATGCACGCGACCTTCTCACGATAATAATACAGCTTCTGGAGCAGACGCATACATGCAATGTTACAACCAACTTCTGTATCAAACTCATCCTCCGGCGCGCAAGTAGTAGATGCAGTAATCTTGATAGGAATAGTCTTTACTGCTTCATAAAGAGCGTCAGAACTCTTCCACAGGTCACCACGCGCAGAGAAACCATACTGATTACACTTTTTCTCAAACATATTCATCATTTCCTGTCGTACGCCGGTGAGAACCGCAGTCACCACTCGCTTCTCTGGATTGACATAATACTCGATGTAGTTACGATTAGGGTTCTTCTTCACGTTCTCGTTCTCAATCTTAAAAATTTTCTTTTCCTTCATTTCATTTACTCCTTTACAATTTTGTTCATTCTATTGTCTAAAAATTTTGCTAACGTATTTGCATCTTCCTTATTAGGAAAAGTTACAACAATGTACTTAGAACCACCGTAGAGTTTTGCTCGATAATTATCTCTACAATATCTACACCAATCACCATATGTGAACCCACACAAGCGTGCAGGATAAACCAGATAAGAACCACGAACGCCAGGAAATGTCTCATAAAATTTATTAGAGGGCCGAATAGTCCATTCATTGTTATGATAAGGAGTCTCTTCTAATACAAACCACTTCATTACAGTTCTCCTTTCAAACTTTCAACACTCTTCAAATCATCATCAGTAAATGAACACCAGTCTAACCAACCTTGATGAGTCAAGGGAGACACAATTTGTTCAATAGGAAGAGGTTCACCCTCAAATTTGATGATAGAAACACTAACTTTTGGACCGCGCGCAGAGTCAGAGGAAGAAACATACTTTTTGACTGTAGCAGGAGATACACCAAGTTCTCTGGCAACTTGAGCATAAACACCACATTCAGCATATCGCTTTTGGATTTTAGCAATTTTTTCGTCAGATAACTTAGCCATGATTACTCCTTTCAGTCAATGTCTTCAACTAACTCATTTTTCAAAACAATTTGATAAGGGATACATCTGTCTGGATAGAACATAACATTACCGACTTCATTTGGTTCAGTTGCCATACCAATCATTCCTAAAAGTTCATAATTGAAAAAACTATCATAACTAACTACTTTTACCCTACGGGTTGCGTCCCACATTCTTATCTCCCTCACTTTCTATAAATACTATACCAAAATTTTCAACAAAAATCAAATTTGAACAACCGAGCATTCCATTATACATATAAATAATACGCGCGAATACTACAATTTTAGTTAAAAGTCAAAATTTGATTTTCTTCAAAATTCTGTTATAATATAATTATAAAATAATTGGAGGATTATACATGGAAAATAATCTTGTATATACTGATGAACAGTATGATAATTTTGATAAGATTCTAACTAGTGGTATTTATTATCTTCATTCTCTTGCGAAAGATTATAATGGTCTTACTATTATCAATTTTGATAGTAAAGATGATAATTGTTTAGTTCTTTATGAACTTGCTACTCAATATTGTAGTATATTCAATAAGACTCTTTATCTTGATATGTCATTATTCAAATAT
>ERZ1034844.1405-NODE-1405-length-11331-cov-3.731997_pt1 | contig 11331 bp, 10 predicted proteins | sample MGYA00520594_ERZ1034844 | MGnify/ENA primary metagenome ERZ1034844 (study PRJEB33766, sample SAMN09781733) | gut metagenome | biome: gut microbiome | host: Homo sapiens | place: Madagascar | study: EMG produced TPA metagenomics assembly of the PRJNA485056 data...
GAACAGGCACCGCTTGAACATACAGAAGAACCGGAACCCACGGAATCCGCTTCCGAAGCACCGGCGGAATCTGATGAACCCGAGGAAACAGATCACCCGGAAGAAATAGACGAATCGGAAGCACCCGCCTCTCCCCCGCCGTTACCCCCGACCACGGACGAGCCGGAGGAGACCACAGACGAGGAACCGCCCAAGCCCAGGAAAAAGAAGAATAAGCTGTTCATTGCACTGCCCAGCCTGTTCGTGGTACTGGCGCTTTCCTTGGTAGGCGGCATCAGCTATGTCTATTTCGTCATCAAACCCTATGAGAGCTACGATAAAATCATGCCCAACGTCTACTGCGCGGGCATCAATCTGGGCGGCATGACCAAGGACGAGGCCAAGGAAGCCATTGAGGAAGCGCTTAGCTCCCCATCCAACTCCGTCAAGGTGAGCCTGCCCGACGGCACCTATACGTTTCATCCCCAGCAGGAAGGCGTGACTCTGAACGCCGATGCGGTGGTGGATCGGGCCTACCGCTATCTGCGCAGCGACACCACCGCCTATGGTATGTACCGGGCCTATCGCAGCGCCAAATCCACGGAATATCGGCTGACGGCGGAAACCGAGCTGGTCTACAGCCAGGAGGATATTGAGAAAAAGGCGAAGGAAATCTCCGACGAGACCTATATCGCCGCCACGGACACCACCGCCGACTATGACGAGGAAACGCATACCGTCACTCTGACCCTGGGCACCCCCGGCAGAATCGTGGAGGCGGATACCATTACCAAGGCGGTTGACAACGCCTTTGCCAGTCTGGATTTTTCCGACATTACCCTGGATTACGATAAAGTAGAAATCGACACAGGGGCAGTTCGGCGGCTGGCCAATCAGTGCGCCCAGGACTACGGCTCCGAGCCGGTTGAGCCCCAGGTGACGGCGGATTCCGAGAACCATACCATCGAGGTCACCATGGGCACCCCGGGCTATACCCTGGATCCCGGCGCGCTCTATGATGCGGCGAAACAGCAGGTGGAATCCGGCGATTATGGCACCGTATCCCAGGAGATGACCGAGGTGCTGCCCACTGACGTGGATATTACCGATGCTTATCATGAGCTGGCCTGCGATCCAACAGAGCCCTACTATGCCGGCGGTGATGTTCAGGAGGGCTATGACGGCTATACCCTGGATTGGGACGCTGCCGTGGCGGATATCATGAACACCGGCTGGGGCGACACTGTCAGCATCGCCATGACCGCCGTGCCCCCGGAGAAAACCGCCGATGAAATTCGCGCGGTGCTGTTCCGGGATCAGCTTTCCACGTTTTCCTCTCCCCATACGGCCAACAGCGGCCGGACCGCTAATCTGAAGCTGGCCTGCAGCGCCATCAACGGAACGGTCATCAACTCCGGCGAAACCTTCTCGTTTAACGGCGTGGTGGGCGAACGGACGGCGGCCAAGGGCTATCAGAAAGCAACGGTTTATGTGGGAAGCGATTCCGTGGAGGAAACCGGCGGCGGTATCTGCCAGGTGGCCTCTACGGTCTATGATGCGGCGCTGTATGCCGATCTGGAGATCACCGAGCGCGCACCCCATACGTTCTTTGTAACCTATGTAAACGGCGGGCTGGACGCCACGGTCTATTGGGGTTCCCAGGACTTTTGCTTCCGGAACAATACCGACTACCCCATCCGGGTGGATGCATGGGTCTCCGGCGGCTACGTGAATATCTCCATTTACGGTACGAAAACCAACGATAATTATGTGGTTTTGGACTATTCCAAGCTCTCCACCACCCCCTACAGCACCGTGACGGAGTACGACAGTTCCCTGCCCTCCGGTACCACCAAGGAGAAGACCTATCCCTATACCGGCTACACCTATGAGGCCTATCAGTATGTCTACAGCGGCGACGGCACCCTGCTGGAGACCAATTATCTGGGCAAGAGCGTCTATAAAAAGCGTGACCGGGTCATTGTGGTTGGAACCGGCTAGAAAGGAGCGATATTATGACGAAGGAAGAACTGGTTGCGCTGGCGGTGGAAGCCATGGGCCATGCCTATGTGCCCTACTCCGGCTATCAGGTTGGTGCAGCACTGCTCACGTCCGACGGGCGGGTGTATCAGGGCTGCAACATTGAAAACGCATCCTACCCCCCACGGTTTGCGCCGAACGGACGGCTTTTTTCAAGGCGGTTTACGATGGCGTTCGGGATTTCTCCGCCATTGCGGTGGTGGGCGGCAAAAACGGTGAGATCACCGGATTTTTCCCGCCCTGCGGCGTCTGCCGCCAGGTGATGCGGGAGTTCTGCCGGGATGATTTTACCGTTTATTTGGGCGGAGCAAACGGCGAGATTATGACCCTGACCTTAAAGGACATTCTCCCCTACAGCTTTTCGGCAGCAGAGTATATGCAGGACTGAGTTCACCCAATCTGACCCGGACTTTACGAAAAGTCCGGGTCATTTTACATAGAATTCATAAAAATGCTCCGTTTTGGCTGAAAAAATCATCAGAAATGAAAATAGCGGTTGATTTTTTATGTGGTTTGTGCCAAAATAGTGTGGCGACAAAAATAGCCGCAATTATTATTGGAGGTTGAATCACATGAAGAGAATCACTGCACTTGTTCTCGCCGCCGGCATGATGCTGGCAATGCTCTCCGGCTGTGGCTCCGACAAGGCAAGCTCTGCTGCCGCATCCGGTTCTGCACCTGCCGCTGAGACTACTGCTCCTGCAGCAGAGGCTGGCTCCGCTGCTGCTGAGACTGCAGGTTCCACTGCTGAGGCTGTCACCGGCGAGCAGAAAATCGCTCTGGTTACCGATGTCGGCAACATTGACGATGAATCTTTTAACCAGACCTGCTATGAGGCTATGGTTGCCTATGGCAAGGAGCACAACATCGAGACCACTTACTACAAGCCCACCGAGGACTCCACCGACGCTCGTGTGACTTCCATCACCCAGGCCGTCAACGAGGGCGCTACCGTGATCGTAATGCCCGGCTACCTGTTTGGCGAGGCCATCGGTCAGACTCAGGATCTGTATCCCGACGTAAAGTTCATCGCTGTTGACGTTGGCGAGAGCGATCTGGGCGACACCACTCTGGCAAAGAATACCCACACCATGGTCTTCCACGAGGAGCAGGCCGGCTATCTGGCAGGCTATGCAGCCGTGATGGAAGGCTACACCAAGCTGGGCTTCCTGGGCGGCATGGCGGTTCCCGCTGTTCAGCGCTACGGCTACGGCTACATCCAGGGCATCAACGACGCTGCCAATGAGAAGGGCGTTGACGTTGAGATCAAGTACACCTACGGCGGTCAGTTCAACGCTGATGCTGCTATCACCGCGAAGATGGAGGGTTGGTACTCCGAGGGCACTGAGGTTGTGTTCTCTTGCGGCGGCGGCATCTACGGCTCTGCTGTTGAGGCTGCAAACAAGTATGAGGGCAAGGTCATTGGTGTTGACGTTGACCAGTCCAGCATTGATCCCTGCATCATCACTTCCGCTATGAAGGGTCTGTATGCAGCTACCTACAATGCACTGGACACCTACTTTAATGGCCAGTGGGATACCATCGGCGGCACCCTGTCCTCCCTGTCTCTGGCGGACGGCGACTACGTTGGCCTGCCCACCGATACCTGGAGCATGAAGAACTTTACTGTGGACGATTACAACGCTCTGGTTGAGAAAATCAAGTCCGGTGAGGTTTCCATCTCCGATTCCATCGACGATTATCCTGCCGTTGGCGATCACTGCAAGCTGACTGTTGTTGAGTAATCTCCTTTGAAAGAATGTTTCCCGCTGCCGAGTTTTGGCAGCGGGAACTTTTTTACGCGATTTTGTGGGGATTGTCGTTTCATGGCGGATAAAACCTGGACAAAGCCAAATGATTTCCTTGCATTTTGCCGCAAGAATCAATATAATAAGAGTTGCATTATATAACGAGGGAGATGATGTGATGAGCGATTACGTCATTGAAATGCTGAACATCACCAAGGAATTCCCGGGAATCAAGGCAAATGATAATATCACTCTTCAGCTGAGAAAAGGAGAGGTTCATGCGCTTTTGGGCGAAAACGGCGCTGGCAAGTCGACCCTGATGAGCGTTCTCTTCGGACTTTATCAGCCGGAATCCGGCACCATCAAAAAGGATGGCCAGGTGGTTGAGATCAAGAATCCCAACGACGCTACGGCCTTGCATATCGGCATGGTGCATCAGCATTTTAAGCTGGTGGAATGCTTTACCGTTCTGGACAACATTATTCTGGGCTGCGAGCCCTGTAAGCATGGCTTCATCAATCGCAAGGAAGCCAGAAAAAAGGTGGTAGAGCTGTCGGAGCGCTACGGCCTGAAGGTGGACCCCGATGCCAAGATCGAGGATATCTCCGTTGGTATGCAGCAGAGAGTTGAGATTCTCAAGATGCTCTATCGGGAAAACGAGATTCTGATTTTTGACGAGCCCACTGCGGTTCTTACTCCTCAGGAGATCGACGAGCTGATGGAGATCATGCGGAACTTCACCCGTGAGGGCAAGAGCATTCTGTTTATCACCCACAAGCTGGCCGAGATTATGGCGGTAGCCGATCGCTGCACCGTTCTCCGTAAGGGAAAGTGCACCGGCACCGTAGAGATCAAGGATACCAATGCGCAGGAGCTGTCTCGGATGATGGTTGGCCGCGATGTGCAGCTCACCGTCTCCAAGGAGGCAAGTCATCCCGGCGATGCGATTTTGAAGGTGGACGGCCTGACGGTTCCCTCCAAGATCCACAAGAACGATGCGGTGAAGAACGCATCTCTGGAAGTGCGCAGCGGCGAAATTGTCTGTCTTGCCGGCATCGAGGGCAACGGCCAGACGGAGTTTGTCTATGCCGTTACCGGTCTTGAAAAGCCCACCTCCGGCACCGTGACCCTGATGGGTCATGATATCACCTCCGCCTCCATCCGTACCCGCAGTAAAACCGGCATGAGCCATATTCCCGAGGACCGGCATAAGCACGGCCTGGTGCTGGATTATACGCTGGAGGAGAATCTGGTGCTCCAGCGCTATTGGGAGCCTCAGTTCCAGAATCACGGGGTAATCCGCCGGGACGCCGTACGGGAATACGCCAATCGTCTGATCGAGGAATACGACGTTCGTTCCGGCCAGGGCGCCGTGACCACCGTCCGCTCCATGTCCGGCGGCAACCAGCAGAAGGCCATTATCGCCCGAGAGCTGGACAAGAACCCCGAGCTGCTGGTAGCGGTTCAGCCCACCCGCGGCCTGGATGTGGGCGCCATTGAGAACATTCACCGTCAGCTGGTGGCCCAGCGGGATGCCGGAAAGGCGGTTCTGCTGGTGTCTCTGGAGTTGGACGAGGTTATGAATCTCTCCGACCGAATCCTGGTGATGTATGAGGGCGAGATCGTGGGCGAATTCAATCCCAAGACCACCGATGTGCAGACCCTGGGCCTTTATATGTCCGGCGCAAAGCGCGGCCATAAATTTGAGGAGGTGTCCTGATGAATAAACAAGAAAAATCACCTCTTTTGCAGCGCAGCGGCGTCGCCACGGTATTCTCGTCGCTTCTGTGTATTGTAATCGGACTGGCGTTGGGCTTCCTGTTCCTGCTGGCACTGGATCCTTCGGGCGCGTGGGAGGGCGGTTTCCTGCGGATTCTCAAGGGCGGCTTTTATATGTGGCCCATCGGCGTAGGCCGTGAGATTGCCCAGATTGCCCCTCTGATTATGACCGGTCTTTCCGTTGGCTTTGCCTTCAAAACCGGCCTGTTTAACATTGGCGCTGCCGGTCAGTATACCGTGGGTGCCTTTGGCGCGCTGTTCTTTGCCATCGTGTTGAAAATGCCCTGGTGGGTGTGCCTGCTGGCCTCTGCCCTGTTCGGTGCCATCTGGGGCGCAATCCCCGGTATTCTCAAGGCGTATCTCAACGTCAACGAGGTCATCACCGCCATCATGTTCAACTGGATCGGTCTTTATGCGGTGAACACCATCATCTATGGCGGCGGCACCGGCATTATGTACGATGCCACCAAGACCAAGTCCTACAGCCTGCGGGCCAACTTCCCCGATGCGGTGATTCCGGATCTGGGGCTGGGCAACGTGTTCAGTAACAAGTCCACCACCATTGCGGTGTTCCTGGCCATTCTTGTGGCGATTCTCATCTGGTTCATCATCGACAAGACCACCTTCGGCTATGAGCTCAAGGCCTGCGGTCACAACAAGGATGCGGCCCGCTATGCCGGTATCAACGAAAAGCGGAACATCATCCTGTCCATGGTGATCGCCGGTGCTCTGGCCGGTTTCGGCGCTGGTCTCTATTACCTGTCCGGCGTGGCCGAGTGGAACCCCCAGGACTCCACTGCCCTGCCCGGCATTGGCTTTGACGGTATTTCCGTTGCGCTGTTGGCATCTTCCAACCCCATCGGCACGATTTTCTCCGCAACCTTCATCTCCCATATCACCACCGGCGGCGGCTTTATGGACACCAATGTGTTCCCGCCCGAGATTGCCGACGTGATTTCCGGTGTGGTCATCTACCTGTGCGCCTTCTCCCTGCTGTTCAAAAACTGGTTCTCCAAGAAAATGCATCAGCGGAAGGAAGTCAAGGCTGTACCGGTCTCCGATGCCCCAACCCCGGATGAAATTGCCGGAAAGGAGGATGACGCACAATGATGCTGCTTCTCAAATACACCCTCATGTACATGATGGTGCTGATGCTGGTGGCCCTGGGCGGTATGTTCTCCGAGCGGTCCGGCATTATTAACATCGCATTGGAAGGTATCATGGTCATCGGCGGCCTGGTTGGCGTCCTGATGACCCGGATGCTCCCTGCCGATCTTCCCGCATGGGCTATGGTGACTCTGAGCATTCTCGGTTCCGCCATTTCCGGCGCCATCTATGCGGCGCTGCTGGCCTTCGCTTCCGTCAACCTGAAAGCGGATCAGACCATTGGCGGTACAGCACTAAACCTGCTGGCAACGGCCCTGGCGTTGGTTGCGGCAAAGCGGTTCAATGGCAGCCAGTCCGGCAAGGTGGACTTTGATAACTCCGCCTTCTCCTTCAATATTGGCGGCCTGACCCTGAATGTGTTCTTCTTCATCGGCATTGTGATCCTGATTGCGGCCTATGTGGTGCTGTATCGCACCCGGTTCGGTCTGCGGCTTTCCGCTTGCGGCGAGCATCCCCAGGCGGCGGACTCCGTGGGTATCAACGTCTATAAAATGCGTTGGTGCGGCGTGCTGATTTCCGGCGTGCTGGGCGGCATCGGCGGCTTTGCCTATATCATCCCCTCCGTTTCCTCCTGGAACTTTGAGGTGGGCGTTGCAGGCATGGGCTTCCTGGCCCTGGCGGTTATGATCTTCGGTCAGTGGAAGCCCCTGCAAATCGCCGGTGCGGCACTGTTCTTTGCGGTGTTTAAGGCACTGGCCAACATTGCGGATTCCACGTTCCTGGCAACGTTCCACTGGAGCAAGGAGATCTACAATATGATGCCCTTTATCGCATCCATGGTGATTCTGATCTTCACCTCCAAGAAGTCCAGAGCGCCCAAGGCAGAGGGCGTTCCCTACGACAAGGGCAGCAGATAATCTGAGAGCGTGTTGCATGATTGTATGCAGCACGCTCTTTTTATCGGAACGAAAACACCGGAAGGCAATGATCAGCTTGCCCTCCGGTGTTCTATATTAGTTCAGGCTCAGATAGATATCATCGGATTGCGTTGCCGCTTCCATGGATTCCACGGCGGGCAGCTGATCGGCAACCAACGCATAATCGCTGGCGCTGACCTTATAGACGATATCCCCCGAGGACAATGCTACGATTTCCGCATTGGGCAGCAGCTGAAACAGCTCAGTTTCCGTGGTGTCCACCAGATAAAGGCTGCCCACATCGCCGTCCTGCTGCATGGCGTTCCAAACGATCATCAGCTGATCCGACGGGGCGGTATCCTCCATGGCGGAATTTCCGGCACCCATCTTTGGCGGAACGGCTGCATCGGCGTATCCTACAATATCCTCGTCGGCAGCCGCGGTGGCATTTTCGGCTGCTGCACCGGCAGCTTCTTCCGGCGGCGCGGCCAGGGCAGCTTCGGGATTCGCTGCGGCCTCGGCGGGTGCTTCAGCGGCGGCGGTTTCCGGCGTGCTGCTGGCAGCGGTATTCCCATGGGGCGTACCGATATATTTTCCGGCGGCAATGACCACCAGCGCCAGCACTGCGGCCACCAGGGTAAAGCGCATCCGCTTCAGCGTGGCTTTGGGGCTGTGGCGCACCTTTTCCTGATGAATCTGGGTCATGACGCTGTGGCTTAGACCCTTGGGCGGCTCCACCTCGGCTTCGTCAATGGCTGCCTGGATGTTCCGGTAGGACTGATACAGGCTGCGGCATTTGGGGCAGACGGCAAGATGCGCCTGAAGTGCCTGTTCTTCTTCCGGCGTGAGCAGGCCGTCGATGCTCAGGTTCATATCTGCAATGTAGTCTTCACAGGTCTTCAAGATCGCATTCCTCCCTTCCCTTTTCTGGACGATGAACCTTCAAAAAAGTTCCCGTCCAGACTCCGTCGAATTTTTTCTCGGGCACGGGAAATGCGGGATTTTACGGTGCCCGGCTGCAATTGCAGGGCATCGCCGATCTCCTGATAGCTCATGTCCTCGATGGCGCGCATGGAGAGAATCAGACGATCCTGATCCGGCAGCCGGTTCATGGCCTCCCGAACGGCCTCATGATCCTGGGCCTTTTCCGCCAACACCGCAGGATCGGTAGAATAGTCTGCAATCTGGCGCTCCAGCGGCTTATCCTCGTCCTCCCGATCCAGATCGGTCATGGTGATGACGTTCTGCCGTTTTTTCTTTCTCAAATGGTCGATGCAGGTGTTGGAGGCAATGCGCATGAGCCAGGTTTTGAATTTACTCTCTCCATGGAACATGGAAATTGCGTGCCATGCTTTGATGAACGTATCCTGAGAGAGGTCAAAGGCCTCGTCCCGGTCCCCGCACATCCGAAGGCACAGGTTATAAACCGGCTTTTCATAGGCATTCACCAGCTGCTCAAAGGCGTCCTCGTTCCCCTGACCTGCCCGGCGAATCAGTTCCTGTTCGTCCAAATTCTCACCTCAAATCCCGTTTGATTCGTTTCACGACCGTGTAAACTTCCTCTTTGGTGGACACCTGGGAGATGTCCTTTTTATAAAAGCTGGCGTGGGGCACCCCGTGGAGATACCAGCAAAGGTGCTTTCTCGCCTCAAGACAGGCGATGTGCTCGCCCTTGTCCTCCAGTGCGATTTCAAACTGCCTGAGGGCTGTGTCCATCCGCTGGCTCAACGGCGGGCGCTGGGGAATGTCCTTCCCGTCCAGAGCCGCACGGATCATGGCGAATAGATAAGGATCGCCAAACGCCGCCCGCCCGATCATCACACCGTCCGCCACGGTATACCGGAGAATGTGCAGCGCCGCTTCCGGAGAATCCACGTCGCCGTTGGCATAGACGGGAATGCCGACCGCCTGCTTTACGTCCCGGATGCAGTCCCAATCGGCCCGCCCCGTGTAGAGCTGTACCCGGGTGCGGCCATGAACTGTCACCGCAGAAGCCCCGGCCTTTTCGACCATCCGGCTCAGCTCCACGCAGTTCACATGGCTCTTGTCCCAGCCCTTGCGCATCTTGACCGTTACCGGCACCGGGACGGCTTCCACCACGGCCCGAACAATATCCGCAGCCAGCTCAGGCGTTTTCATCAACCCGGCCCCGTCTCCCGCGCCGGAGATTTTCGGCATGGGACAGCCCATATTGATGTCGATAAAGTCGCAGCACGACAGTTCCAGGGTCAGTTTCGCAGCCTTCGCCATAAATTCGGGATCGTTGCCGAAAATCTGTGCGCCGCAAACACCCGTTGGGGTCTTGCGCAGAAGCTTGACGGTCTTTTTATCGTCATAGCACAGGGCCCGGGAGGACACCATCTCCGTAACGGTGACATCTGCGCCCATTTCCGCCGCAATGGTACGATAGGCATAATCCGTAACGCCCGCCATGGGCGCAAGAATCAGTTTTGGTGTTGACATTGGGTAATTCCCCTTTCTGCCCGCTATGATATCATACCCGGCGGAAAAATGCTAGGCCAGGATTGCCTGTCCCTTGAGCACCGGGATCACATCCAGCAGGGTTTCGCCCCGGGCATAGAGCATGGATTGGGTCTCCTCATCCGGGGCCCAAAGGTCGGGGATCATCATGGGCAGGCATCCCGCTTTGTAGGCCGCCAGAATTCCATGGGGCGAATCCTCCAGCACGAGGCAGGTTTCGGGCGGAAGATGGAGGATTTCTGCGGCTCGGAGGAAAATCTCCGGATCGGGCTTCCCCTTCTCTACCATATCGCCGGTGACCAGCCCATGGAGCCGAGACAGCACACCGATTTGCCGGAGCTTTGACCGCGCCCCTTCCCCACGGCTGGAGGTGGCCACGGCATAGGGGATTTTCTCCTGATCAAGGTAATCCAGCAGCTTATACAGCCCGGGCTTTACGGGGATGCCCTGGGCCTGACAATAGGTCTCCGAGCGCTTTCCCACCTCGCCCAGCACGGAGAGATAGTCAAACCCCTCCCCCAGCGTCGCTTTTATGTACGCGCGCATTTTGCCGTGATCCATGCCGATGCAGTGGGTAACCACGTCCCGATGTTCCTCCATCCCCCTTTCCCGGAGAATCTGGCACCAGAGGTCGATATACAGCCGCTCGGTGTCGGTCATCAGGCCGTCCATATCGAAAATGACACCGGAAATCACAAAATGACCTCCTTTCCGGGTTTCAGGAAATAGAGCACCGTTTGCTTCACGGGTTTGCCGAAAATCCGGGCCAATGCGTCCCGATACGTCTCCAGCTGACCGCGATAATTCTGTGCCCAGGCTTCGGTCTGTTCCGGGGAGACCCGATCCGTTTTGAAGTCGATGACGGTGATGCCGTCGTCCTCCAAAATGGCCGCATCCACCACGCCCTGGAGCAGTACCTGCTCGCTTTCAAGACCGGGATAGATGCGTTCCGCGTCCGTCAATAGCGAGAATTTGAACTCCCGCAACAGCTCTTTCGCCGACAGCATCCGCTTCCCAAGAGGACTGGTAAACAGCCCGGTGATTTCCTCGGGCCGAACCGCCTGGGCCTGGGCTTCCGTGAGGAATTCCTCGTCCACCATCCGATCCAGCTCGGAAATCACGCCGTCCTGGGTGGTCAGGGCCGTGAAATTGGCGTATTGCAGGAATTGATGGGCCGCGGTGCCCTGCTCCGTGGGAGAAAGGCCTTTGCGCTCCAAAATGAATTCCGGTCGGCTGAGCCTCGGCATCCTCCTGGGGGCGGCGGCGTCCTCCTGGGCTTC
>ERZ1034844.1406-NODE-1406-length-11328-cov-15.069990_pt1 | contig 11328 bp, 11 predicted proteins | sample MGYA00520594_ERZ1034844 | MGnify/ENA primary metagenome ERZ1034844 (study PRJEB33766, sample SAMN09781733) | gut metagenome | biome: gut microbiome | host: Homo sapiens | place: Madagascar | study: EMG produced TPA metagenomics assembly of the PRJNA485056 data...
ATCCGGCCGTTGATCGGATACAATTACGGTGCCGGAGAACGGAAAAGGGTGGAGCAGATCTATCGTCTGACGATGGAACTGACCGCAGGGATCATGGTCATTGGTACGGCACTGTGCTGGTTGATCCCGGGAGAACTGATCGGACTTTTCACTGAGAATCCGGAGACGATAACGATAGGTATTACAGCACTGCATATCATCAGCCTGGGATTTATCATGTCGGCAGTCTCTGTTACCTGCTCCGGAGCTTTGGAAGCATTGGGACAGGGCATGGCGTCTCTTGTCATCTCTGTGATGAGATATGTGGCTGTGATCGTTCCGGCGGCGTTTGTGTTGAGCCACTTTTTGGAAGCTGCCGGCGTATGGTGGGCATTCGTATGCACCGAAGCGGTGACGGCTGTGGTGGCGTATGTGCTGTATCACAGAGTGTGGAAGAGGGCGTAAGGCAGTGGTCTCACAAATGGTGGGTGGACTGATGTATACACAATATCTAGTACTCTTTCGTTGACTTCCTCCACAATGTGTTGTAGAATAAATCGTGATAGGTTTTGACGACGTTTTTCCTTGGAAGCCGGGAAAACGGTCTATGTGGACACGAGTTAAGGGGGTACACAAGATGTTTCAGGTAATCAAACGAGACGGATCGAAAGCGGATTTTACACTGACGAAGATCAATGATGCCATTATGAAGGCTTTTACTGCAACGCAGATGAGCTATAACAATGACATCATTGATCTTCTTGCGTTACGGGTGACGGCGGATTTCCAGAAGAAGGTGGAGAACGGCGAAGTACATGTCGAGGACATTCAGGACAGTGTGGAGCGCGTCCTGGGGCAGGCAGGATATGAAGAGGTGGCGAAAGCTTATATTCTGTACCGCAAGCAGCGGGAGAAGATGCGTACGATGAAATCCACAATCTTAGACTATAAGGACGTGGTCAACAGCTACGTAAAAGTAGAAGACTGGCGTGTGAAGGAGAATTCCACAGTGACATATTCCGTCGGTGGTCTGATCTTAAGCAATTCCGGTGCCGTAACGGCGAATTACTGGCTGTCCGAAATCTATGATGAAGAGATCGCAGAAGCCCACAGAAACGCAGATATCCATATCCATGATCTGTCGATGTTAACCGGTTATTGTGCAGGATGGTCTTTGAAACAGCTCATCAAAGAAGGACTGGGAGGTATCACCGGCAAGATCACTTCCGCACCGGCGAAGCACTTATCCGTATTGTGTAACCAGATGGTGAACTTCCTGGGAATTATGCAGAATGAATGGGCGGGAGCGCAGGCATTCTCTTCCTTTGATACTTACCTGGCCCCTTTTGTAAAAGTAGATAACTTAAGCTACCCCGAAGTGAAAAAATGCATCGAAGCATTTATTTACGGTGTGAATACGCCCAGCCGCTGGGGCACCCAGGCACCTTTTTCCAACATCACACTGGACTGGACGGTGCCCGATGATCTGGCAGAGCTTCCGGCACTGGTCGGCGGAAAAGAGATGGATTTCAAATACAAGGATTGTAAAAAGGAAATGGACATGGTCAACAAGGCATTTATCGAGACCATGATCGAAGGCGATTCCAACGGCCGCGGTTTCCAGTATCCGATTCCGACCTACTCCATCACGAAAGATTTTGACTGGTCCGATACCGAGAACAACAGACTGTTATTCGAAATGACCGCGAAATACGGCACCCCGTATTTTTCCAACTATATCAATTCCGATATGCAGCCCAGCGATGTCCGCAGTATGTGCTGCCGACTGCGCCTGGACTTAAGAGAACTGCGCAAGAAGACCGGCGGTTTCTTCGGCTCCGGTGAGAGCACCGGAAGCGTGGGTGTAGTTACAATCAATATGCCCAGAATCGCTTATCTGTCTGCGAACAAGGATGAATTCTATACCAGACTGAATCATATGATGGACATTGCGGCGAGATCTCTGAAAATCAAGCGCGGTGTCATTACGAAACTTTTGAATGAGGGACTGTATCCTTATACCAAGCGTTATCTGGGAACCTTTGAGAACCATTTTTCCACCATTGGTCTGATCGGCATGAATGAGGTAGGACTGAACGCCAACTGGCTCAGAGCGGATATGAGTGATCCCAGAACACAGGAGTTCACCAAAGAAGTACTGAACCATATGAGAGAGCGCCTGTCCGACTATCAGGAGCAGTACGGCGATCTCTATAATCTGGAGGCAACTCCGGCGGAGAGCACCACATACCGCCTGGCAAAGCATGACAGAAAGCGCTGGCCGGGCATCAAGACCGCAGGTAAACCGGGCGATACGCCTTACTATACGAACTCGTCCCATTTGCCGGTAGATTATACGGTGGATATTTTCGATGCACTGGATATTCAGGATGAGCTGCAGACGTTGTATACTTCCGGTACCGTGTTCCATGCCTTCTTAGGAGAGAAGCTTCCGGACTGGAAGGCTGCGGCATCTTTAGTGAAAACGATCGCTTCCAATTACAAGCTGCCTTACTATACCCTGTCACCTACCTATTCGATCTGTAAGGAACACGGCTATCTGGCAGGTGAGGTGAAGACCTGTCCTCACTGCGGTGCGAAGACAGAAGTCTACAGCCGCATCACCGGTTACTACCGCCCGGTACAGAACTGGAACGACGGCAAGCTGCAGGAATATGCGAACAGAACCGAATATGACATTGCCCATTCTTCTTTGAAACGTCCTACAAGAAGTGTCGTGACACTCTCTAATTTTGCGGAAGATGTGGATGTAAAAGTGGAACAGCCGGCAAATATTAAGTATTTGTTTACCACCAAGACCTGTCCTAACTGCAAACTGGTCAAGGAATATCTGAAAAATGTAAATTACGTGACCATTGATGCGGAAGAAAATATGGAACTGGCAAGGCGTTACGGTGTGATGCAGGCGCCGACGCTGGTCGTGGTAAACGGTGACAGCCATAAAAAGTATGTAAATGCTTCAAATATCAAGAAGTACGTTGACCAACTGACATTAGTTGGGGTAGAATAGTAACAGTCAGGAGGCATCGCCCGAAGGCGGTGCCTTTTCTACGCATCGGATATGATGCCGGATACGAAATGAAAATGAATGCAGTGTGGGAACACATGCAGAACGGAGGAAATATGATCAACAAACTGATCGCTCGCATCAAAGAAACCAATGCACCTATCGTCGTAGGACTGGATCCCATGATGAAATTCGTGCCCGAATATATTAAGAAAGCAGCATTTGCTGAGTACGGTGAGACACTGGAAGGCGCTGCAGAGGCAATCTGGCAGTACAATAAGGGAATTGTGGATGCCATCTATGATCTGGTACCGGCGGTGAAGCCTCAGGTGGCAATGTATGAACAGTTCGGCATTCCCGGAATGGTGGCATTTAAGAAGACGGTGGACTATTGTAAGGAGAAGGGGCTGATCGTCATTGGCGATATCAAGCGCGGAGATATCGGATCCACTTCCGAAGCATACGCGGTAGGACATCTGGGCAAAGTACAGGTAGGCAGCAAGAGTTATTACGGTTTTGACGAAGATTTCGTTACCGTGAACCCTTATCTGGGATCCGACGGTGTAAATCCTTTCGTGAAGATTTGTAAGGAAGAGAAGAAAGGTATTTTCGTACTGGTGAAGACTTCCAATCCCAGCAGCGGCGAGTTCCAGGATCAGCTGATTAACGGCAGACCGCTGTATGAGCTGGTCGGAGAAAAGGTGGCAGCCTGGGGAGCAGACTGTATGGGCGATGATTACAGCTATGTCGGTGCTGTAGTGGGAGCTACTTATCCCGAACAAGGCAAGGTGCTTCGTAAAGTAATGCCGAAGGCATTTATCCTGGTACCCGGTTACGGTGCACAGGGCGGTAAGGGCGCAGACCTGGTACACTTCTTCAATGAGGACGGACTGGGTGCGATCATCAACTCTTCCCGCGGCATTATCGCAGCTTATCAGCAGGAGAAATACGCACAGTTCGGCGAACAGAATTATGCCGGGGCTTCCCGTGCGGCAGTTCTGGATATGCGTGAGGATATCGCACAGGCACTGGCAAACCGTTCATAAGACGGTCTGTAAATGGGATAATCAAGAGAGAAGAGATACATACTATACGATGTAGGGGTGTCCGGAGACGGACAGATGGGAGAACAGATGACAAAGGAAACCTTATATGTTACCTTCCATTCGGAGGATGACATCAGACATTTTGTAGATACCTGTAATGAGTTCGACGACGCAATCGATATTCGGGTGCATAAGATGAGCATGGATGCTAAGTCGATTCTCGGTATGCTTCTGATGAAGATGGAAGAACCGCTGGAAATTGAATATGCCTGCTATGATGACGAGGACAATTACGAAGAATTCAAACAGGCTATTCTGGAAAAATATGATGTTAAGGTGGTTAAGACTGCTGAAAAACAGGCAGAAAACAAAATTGTTTGAAAAAATTAAAAAATTCTATTGACATTTTTGCCTGCAACAGTTACAATACATACTGTTGCAGGCGAAAACCTGTGAATGTACGTGTAGCTCAGCTGGATAGAGCGACTGGCTACGGACCAGTAGGTCGTGGGTTCGAATCCTGTCACGTACATCAGAAGCCCCGGAGATGAATGTCTCCGGGGTTTTTTACGTTAAAATTTCTTAACATCTATTGCCAATACTTGTATATCCGTGTATAAAAATAAATAAAGGCAACGATAGGAAGGTTTTGCAAGTATCCTCTGCGATCGTTGCGTATCGATTGGTTATGAAAAGGGAGTAGCCACCATATTTTTTATGGATCCAGGCGTCAATACGGCACAGCGTGCCCGCTGAAGGTTGAAATGGCGAGACTTTCATCACCGAAAACGTAAGGTTTTCGTGGTGGAGGTCTCCTTTTTTATTCTCTTTTCGCCTGCAATTGTAACTCCATGATAACTGAAAACACAAAAAGCAAAACAAGGAGGTAGTTATGACTTTTTTTCTGGAAGGAATTTTATCGGTTACCTGGCAGCAGCTTGTGATGTATGCGGTGGGCGGCATTTTGATCTGGCTGGCCATTAAAAAGCAATATGAGCCGGCGCTCCTGCTGCCCATGGGATTTGGCGCGATCCTGGTCAATCTGCCGGGAAGCAATGCACTGAACCAGACCCTGCAGGGGGTCGGAGAAGTGAACGGCATTGTGTCCTGGTTGTACCAGACGGGCATTGAAGCTTCGGAGGCATTGCCGTTACTGCTCTTTATCGGAATCGGTGCAATGATCGATTTCGGTCCGCTCTTGTCCAAACCGATCCTGCTTTTATTCGGCGCGGCGGCGCAATTCGGTATCTTTGCTGCGCTTCTGCTTGCGACGGCTATGGGGTTCTCCCTGCAGGATGCGGCATCGGTTGCCATCATCGGTGCAGCCGACGGACCTACGGCACTGCTGGTATCGCAGGTGTTACATTCTAATTACATAGGTGCGATTGCCGTCGCGGCGTATTCCTATATGGCACTGGTACCAATCGTACAGCCGGCGGCAATCAAAATGGTGACAACGAAGAAAGAACGGCGGATTTCCATGGAGTATCAGGGCAACGCTGTGTCACAGCGGACCAGGATCCTTTTCCCGGTGCTTACGACAATTATTGTAGGTCTCATTGCACCTTCGTCAGCGTCGCTTGTGGGATTTTTGATGTTCGGCAATCTGATCAGGGAATGCGGTGTACTGAAGACTTTGAGTGAAACAGCGCAGACGACTCTGACAAATCTGATCACACTTCTCCTTGGAATTACGATATCTTTCAGTATGCAGGCGGAACTTTTCGTAAGATGGGATACGCTTTTCATCATGGTCATCGGCCTGGCGGCTTTTGTATTTGATACCGTAGGCGGTGTCTTGTTTGCGAAGCTGTTAAATCTGTTTTTGAAAAACAAGATCAATCCCATGGTCGGTGCGGCCGGTATTTCTGCGTTTCCTATGTCTTCCAGAGTGGTGCAAAAGCTTGCGCAGGAGGAAAAACCGGGGAACATCGTAATCATGTATGCAGCCGGTGCGAATGTAGCCGGACAGATTGCCTCTGCGGTTGTGGGAGGACTGCTGATCCGGCTGGTGACACAGTTCTTATAAAATTGTGGAAAACGGTTAAACAATGTTTAGATAAGCGAAGGCACATGGTACAAGGGCGGCACAAAATCAGTTTGTTCAGGAGAGATGGAACAGTAAGACGGAAAGCAAAAAGGTAAGCAAAAAAATAAGAAAGGAAGGGAAAACACAGATGGCAACGGCACTTTATATTATGGAGATGGGAATGTTAGGAATCTTTGCAGTCATGCTTCTGATTATGTTAACGGTTATTTTATTGAAATTGTTTACAGATCACAGAGTTACCGAGAAGGAGAAAACGGGAAAATAACTGCAGACATTTTAGAAAAGTTTTAGAAATACTTCCGAAACCGTATATTTACGTAGTACTTATGTCATGCTAAAATAATCATGTAAACGGAGGAATTGTGATTACATGAACAAACAGGAATTTATTGACAGACTGCGGATGGCGTTGAACGGAAGAGTGTCTCCCGGACTGGTCATGGATAATGTCAATTATTATGAAGATTATATCAATACGGAGATCCGGAAAGGACGAACCGAAGAGGAAGTATTGGACAGCCTTGGAGATCCGAGACTGATCGCCCGGACGATTATCCAGACGAATGGTGGAGACAATCGTTCCGGCTATCGCAATACAGTCTACGGAAACGGTGAATATAGAGAGGCAGCAGGGCAGAGCAATCATTACAGCCATACGGCGGATGCAAATGGCGGCTACGGTACTTCGCATAACAAAGCGGCAACCGCGCTTGCGAAGATGCCAGGCTGGGTATGGCTGATTCTCGGAATTCTGGTTGTGGTGCTGATATTCAGTGCGGTATTTTCCGTGTTATCTTTCCTCGCACCGGTGCTGATTCCGATTATTGTAGTATTATTTTTGGTGAAACTGTTTCGGGATTGGCTGAATTAGCGCGGACCAAATCCGGGAGAAGCTGGAAGCGGACGATCCATGGAATGTGATCGGGAAAGTAAAATGATTATAAAATAAGAGCCACCAGGGGGAAGCTGGTGGCTCTTATGAGGGGAGTATAAATAAATAATACATAAGGGTGCAAATAGAATCATGAAGGGGTTTCTATTTACAATTATGATTATAGTACTTATGTCTCAAAAATGCAAGAGGAAATTTAGTTCTAAAGTACTATTTCTGCCAAAAGTATAAAATACTGTTTATTATGCTGTATAATCAGGTATATTTTTGTGCAAGGAAGACATACTACTCCTGTAACTTAAAAAGATATTTCCTGTTAGGAGGTCACAAATATGTCTAACAATTACGAGCAGAACAATAACAACAAGTTCAACAACTCTTATGACGAGAGCCGGAACAACAAAAACAGTCAGAACAATCAGAATAAGCAGAACAACCAGAATAAGAATCAGAACCAGAACAGCAACAAGGAGCAGAACAAGGACTGCTAATCCGGGGAAGCTGTACTTTTTGCTTAACAGAACATTTTTAGGGGCTGCCGTGAGGCAGCCCTATTTACATATTTTCAGAATCCATATATAATGTTTGGTGACTAGGAACGATAGAAATCCGGAGGAACGAATGAGACGTTTTGAATTGATAGCTCCCTGCCATTTTGGCATGGAATCCGTATTAAAGAGAGAAATCACAAATCTTGGCTATGATATTACAGAAGTGGCGGACGGCCGTGTGACCTTCTTCGGTGATGAAGAAGCTTTGTGCAGAGCCAATATTTTCCTGCGTACGGCGGAGAGAATCCTGATTAAAGTGGGAAGCTTTCCTGCTGAGACATTTGAAGAGCTGTTTCAGGGAACGAAGAATCTCCCATGGGAAGACTATATTCCACAGGACGGTAAATTCTGGGTGGCGAAGGCTGCCAGCGTGAAATCAAAGCTGTTCAGCCCTTCGGATATTCAGTCCATCATGAAGAAGGCAATGGTGGAGCGGCTGAAAAGCCGGTACGGAATCACCTGGTTTCCGGAAGACGGGGCTTCTTACCCGGTCAGAGTATTTTTAATGAAAGATGAAGTGACCGTGGGGCTGGACAGTACGGGAGAGTCCCTGCATAAGCGCGGATACCGGAAGCTGACAGCGAAGGCACCGATCGCGGAGAATCTGGCAGCGGCACTGATTATGCTGACTCCCTGGAATGCAGGGCGGATTCTGGTGGATCCTTTCTGCGGAAGCGGAACCTTCCCCATCGAGGCAGCCATGATGGCAGCCAATATGGCACCGGGACGAAACCGTAGTTTCACGGCAGAGGAATGGCCGCATATCGTCGGCAAAAAGATATGGTATGAGACTTGCGATGAAGCGGAAGAGATGATAGATCTGTCTGTGGAAACAGATATTCAGGGATACGATATCGATGAAGACATGGTGAAGATTGCCAGAGAAAATGCCAGACTGGCAGGTGTGGATAAGATGATCCATTTTCAGAGAAGAGGTGTAGAAGCTCTGCATCATCCGAAAAAGTATGGATTTATTATCACGAATCCTCCTTATGGTGAACGCTTGCAGGACAAGAGCCGGATGCCGCAGCTGTACCGTACCATAGGGGAACGGTTCCGGGAGCTGGATTCCTGGAGTATGTATCTGATCACTGCCTATGAACAGGCGGAGAAGGATATCGGCAGGAAGGCGGACAAAAACCGCAAGATCTATAACGGAATGATGAAGACCTACTATTATCAGTTCTTAGGTCCCAAGCCGCCGAAGAGAAGAGATGTCTAAAGAATGAAGAAACTATTGCAGATCAATGATCAACAACAGAATAGAAAGATTACGCTGGTTCTTTGGCTGTTGTTGGGAAGTACTGCGATGGGGATCATGTTATGGAGTGCAGCCCATAAGACAGTTATCATTTCTTCTTTGAGTCAGGAACAGGGTGGGCTGGTGACGGAGACACAGATAGAACGCACGCATGAAATGCAGCTGATTTTGCAGGAAGATGCGACGGGAGAAAAACGCCAGATCCGAATTCCGTTACAGCCCGGTACCAAGGCAGAAAATGTAGTGGTGGAGAATCACTACATGGAAAAAGAATTGTGGATCTATGTGCAGAGCGGCGGAAAGTCCTTTTATGCCGATCACCACCTGCTGGGTGATTTCGGACTTGTGGAACAGGGTGTCTGTGAAGCACAGAACGAAGGAGTATTGTTACGGCTCTCCATGAAAGAAATTCTGGAATACCACAGTACTTTGGAAGATGATATTTTAAAAATTGATTTTATTGATCCCATAGAAAATTATGCTAGGATCGTAGTATTGGATCCGGCAGGAGGCGGCGGGGAGCTTGGTGCTACTGCTTCCGGATGCCAGGAGAAAACGGTGGCACTTGAGGTGGCAAGGCTGACGGCACAGATACTGGAGAACCAGAAGGTGAAGGTATATCTTACCCGTACAGAAGATAAGGAAGTGTCGAAAGAGGCCAGATGTAATTTCGCAAGGCAGGCAGGCGCGGATATGTATCTGGAGATTGGCTTATCTGCGGACGAGGATGAGAAAATATACGGAATCCGTGCAGAGTATAATGACGAATATTATCTGCCGGAATTCGGCAATGTACAATGGGCAGATCTTGTGACCAGGCAGGTGACGGTAGCGGCAAGTAACCGCGCCCTTGGATTGTTTCCGGCGGAGGAAGGGGATGTGCTGTGGGATCTTACGATCCCGGCGGCAAGAATTTCACTGGGATATGTGACAAATGCTGATGAGAGGCAATTGCTGGAGCAGGAAAGCTATCAAAAAAAGCTGGCGGAAGGTATTGCAGAAGCGATTACCGAGGTTTATACTAATACGCAATGATGAATAGATAAAAACACAAATGCGGCAAAAAAAACTTTGTGTCAAAAGGCATAGGAGGGTTTGGAGGCTGCTGAAAGGGATCGGGATTAAGATGCAGGGAAGAATTGTATTTGCAACCGGTAATGCCGGCAAAATCAAAGAGATCCGTATGATCATGGAAGACACAGGTCTGGAAGTGGTGTCCATGAAGGATGCCGGAATTCAGTTAGATATCGAGGAAAACGGACAATCCTATGAAGAAAATGCCCTGATCAAAGCAAGAGCGGTGGCGGCATACACGAAAGATATCGTGATGGCGGATGACTCCGGACTGGAGATCGATGCTCTGAACAAAGAGCCGGGAATCTATTCAGCCAGATATCTGGGAGAGGATACACCGTATTCCGTAAAAAACGCAAATCTGATACAGAGACTGGAAGGTGTTGCGGATGATGCACGTACAGCACGTTTTGTGTGCGCGATCGCGGCAGTATTGCCGGACGGAAGAGAATTGACCACCCGGGCTACGATCGAAGGCCGGATCGGATATGAGGAGAAAGGACAAAACGGTTTCGGATATGATCCTATTTTCTTTGTCCCACAATTCGGAAAGACAACCGCAGAATTAACAGAAGAAGAGAAGAATCAGGTCAGTCACAGAGGAAAAGCATTGGAACTGATGAAAGAGGAACTGAAAAAATATGAAGATACTGATCGTAAGTGATACCCATAAAAAGAATGAGAATTACTTCAAAGTACTTGAAATGCATCACCCGGATATGGTGATCCACTGTGGGGATGCGGAAGGGGCTGAGTATGCACTTTCCGCGGCGGCAGAGTGCCCGGTATATATTGTGCTTGGGAATAATGATTATTTCTCGGATTTGCCCAGAGAAATCACACTGGATATCGGATCGTACAAAGTATGGGTGACCCATGGACATAATTATTATGTCTCTATGGGGAATGAGACGATTAAAAGAGAAGCAATCGACCGCGGCGTGGATATCGTACTGTACGGACATACGCACCGGCCGGTGATCGACATGGAGGATGACGTCATTGCGGTAAATCCGGGAAGCCTGTCTTATCCCAGGCAGGAAGGGCGAAAACCTTCTTATGCGATTATGGAAATTGACAAATATGGAAAAGTGCATTTTACGATTGCTTATTTGGAATAAGAATTTCCTTGACAGATAGAAAATGAACAGGTTATAATAACTCCTGCATTGCGAAAATGACGTCAATGCAGCATCGGGGTGTGGCTCAGCTTGGCTAGAGCACCTGGTTTGGGACCAGGGGGTCGCAGGTTCGAATCCTGTCACCCCGACTTGTAACTTTATTTTGTATTTATTTTTCAAAAAATTGGTACAAAAGTGTTGACAAATGATGTCTGATAAGTTACAATATGCTTCGTCGGTTTGTTAAAGCAGATACCGATAAATATGTGTTCGTAGCTCAGCTGGATAGAGCAACGGCCTTCTAAGCCGTGGGTCGGGGGTTCGAA
>ERZ1034844.1407-NODE-1407-length-11316-cov-3.875233_pt1 | contig 11316 bp, 10 predicted proteins | sample MGYA00520594_ERZ1034844 | MGnify/ENA primary metagenome ERZ1034844 (study PRJEB33766, sample SAMN09781733) | gut metagenome | biome: gut microbiome | host: Homo sapiens | place: Madagascar | study: EMG produced TPA metagenomics assembly of the PRJNA485056 data...
TAGGAAGGTTCACGCTTATAAGCGTGAACTGTTCCGTGCTTGTTGTACGTGAGGTAACCTGGCGGTAACCCGGAATTAAACAAGTCGCGGAACGGTTACACGCTTTTTTTTACTCTAAAAACATAACGTCCAAAAAGAAAAAGAAACATGGGACAAAAAAATTACTTGAAACTAATTTATATAACAGCTTTCATAGCCGTAGCAGGAGTAAGCTGTTGGGCAACCGCCGAATCATTACACCTTTTATTGTCTTCATGGCCTACTGCCATGTGCTGGATTGTTACCATTTGCTTTTTTATCATTGCATCCTTGGGAACAAAGATGATTGTAGACAGCCTTAATTAAAATATCAATCTTGAGAATAGAGGTTGGCATCTGATAGGCGGAATTATTATTTTCCTCATATTTTGGCTGATATGCAGTATGCCGACAAATACGCACACATTCTTTTACCGCACCGTGATAAACGACAAGGTAAACACCGACATTTCAACCACAAGAGGATATTTAAGTCAAATTAAAAACAATACTAACAACAAGACCCAGGCAACACTAAAAGTAAACGAATTGAAAAACAATGTTGATGTACTTTTAGGCGAACTGGAAGCCGAGATAAAGAACGAGAGCAATCCCGGATTCGGTCCAAAGTCAAAAGAAATACTCCGAAAGTTTGCTATTTTGCTTGGTGTGGACAAAATAGAACCGTTAACCTATAAAGGAACTTCAAAGCAATCCCGGGAAAAACTATGCGACGCTTATCGCACGAAGATATACATACTTGCTGAAAACCGTGCAACAAATATTATGGCACACATTCTTTCTCCAAATTCTGACAATCTTAAAGAAGTGAATCGTGATGATGAAAATTTGTCGTTGGTTAAGAAATATATTGACAACAAAACAATTAACCTAAACGATGCAGAAGATATAGAAGGAGTTTGCGACAAACTTAACGTTGCATACAACACAATAAAAACGAATAGCGATTTCGTAAACTTCTCGTCAAAAGCAGATGAAGCGAATTACACTTCCGACAATCCGGTAACCAAAGTAAAAAGAATGATCAGCGTTTTTGACGTGTGGGAAGACTTTTTTGCCGGAGAGTATGCAGGAAACGGTTTTGCTTTTTGGATTATCATTTCAATCTTAGTAGACATAGCTGCATTTATCTTCTTCGATTTGGCATTCAAGAAAAGAGAATATTAAAACATAAAAACATGGCAGAAATCAATTTCGGCGAACCACAAAACGGTATCGCCACCCAAACAACGGGAAACCCTAACATTGAAGAGGCACCCAAGGATACAAACATCCAACCTGAAGACGAACAAACAGAAAACATCAGCAGCGAAGAGCCGGACGTTACGGAGGAAACCCCTCATATAAGTGAAACAATCTATAGCCCCGAGGAACAAAAAGACCCTAACAAAATCCATGTAAAGATTGCCGACCAGGAAACTCCTATTGTTGTCTTTTTCGGTCCTCCCGCCTGCGGCAAAACCATGACTCTTATCTGTCTTGCCCGCTATCTGAAAGAACATCGCTACACCGTAACCCCTGTAACCTCATTCCGACCATTGCACGACAAAAACTATCAGGACATGTGCCGTTGTTTTGATGACATGGTGTATAGTTACGAAGCAGCCAAATCAACAAGTAAAATAAATTTCATGTTGGTGAACGTTTCATATAACGGTAAACCTATCTGTCAAATATTAGAAGGTCCCGGAGAACTGTATTTCCATCCGGAACGTCCCTTGGAACCTTTCCCAAGCTACGTTCACGCCATAATAAATAGCAAAAACAGAAAAATTTGGACTATTATGGTCGAACCGGATCACACCAACAAAAAAATGACTACGCCCGAAATACGCAGCCAATACGTCAACAAAATAAACCTTCTCTATAAAAGCAAAATGGCAAGAGACAAGGTTATCTTTTTATTCAACAAAATAGACGAGACAAACTTTCAGCTAAACCTAACAAACATTAATTACAATTCTGTAATCGCATATACGAAAGATAATTACCCTGGTATTTTTAATTCTTTCGTAAACCAAAACCCAATAACCAAATTATGGAAATCCTATAACTGTGATTTTATTGCTTTTCAGGCGGGTGATTTCAACGACACTGAGGACGGAACAAAAACTTATACGCCCAGCAACGACGAATATCCTAAGAGATTATGGAATTTAATGCTTAAACGAATCAGAGGATAGGATATATGAATATAGAAGTTTTTGTTCATGGCGTTCCCAACGGACAAAGTTTTTGGGAAAAAGCCGAAGACCAGAAATACATAGGGAATTTTTACGACCAAAACAGTTCCGACACCGTCAGATTTCTGATTCAAACACGCTCTATCGGTAATAATATTTATTGTTACTATCATTATTTGGTCTACAACAACGTTATCAGCAACGATGGGCGGAAAGGTTCTTATTTTGGTCTTTCTGTCAGACTTGACGAATATTGTAAGGACTTTTGGGGTGTATATAAAGTTCTCGACACGGTATTCAGAAACTGCGTTCTCAATTGTATTTTGGATAATAAATGTGGTAATTACAAATACATGGTTTCATCTTTTCCCGGCGAGCCGGAAAAGATGAAAGCCATACAAGACAAAATAATAAAGCTCTTTCAAATTTCTTTCAATCAAGCATGTTTTTGCCGGTTGGTGGGATTTGGGGGCGGCAACAACCAACTACCTCAAGCCAACATACATGAAGTTTCCGAAAACGAGGTGGAATCCGCGATTCGAAAGTATGGTAAAATTGCTCTTTCGCCTTATTATTCCACTGGCAAAGAAAGAAAACTGGAGCAGGACTATACTTCAAAATTGCAGACAGTAAAACAGCAATACCAAAACGAACTTCGCGAGATTTCCCGTGCAAAAGAGCAGGAATTGAATCGGGTAAAAGCAAATTCCGATATTATAAATAATGAATGTTCGCGTTTGAAGAAAGAAAACAATGATTTGCAGTCAAAACTAGCCCGAAGTTCTGACACCATCAAGCAGCAAAAAGCATCTATCGCGACTTTGAAAAACCAATTGGAGCAATTAAAAACCAACCGGGATATTATTGATAAACTAAACACATTGGAAGCTCCTATTTTGGAACTGGCTAAAATTTTAAGTAGAGACAGAGCCATTCTACCAATAAGGGAACCAAAAGTGTCTGTTCTTAAAAAGATAAAAAGCTTTCTCAAGACAACGATTCCCTTCCTGAATTTGTTTTTTGTCATACTCATTTTATTTGTAACGCTGACAGGACGCACGAAAAGCAGCACCATTCGAAAAACTTACACAAAGCCGGTTCAGACAGTAAACGTCGGAGATGCGAAAAAATATTTGAACAAAAATTCTACTCCCAAAGAAGGTACTCAAGTTTCAAACGAAACTAATAAACCCAACAAAGAGAATGACGGTGGTTCAAATGGAACAAATAAATCCGACAAAGGGAATGACTACGGGCAAGAGCATAACCAAAAGTAAGAAGAACCACTTAATCAATCTCCGGTATGAATATTGTAAGAATTATATTAGGCATATTTATCACCGCCACACTGTTTTCGTGTGGCGGTGATAAGAAAAAGCCGATTTATGTAGACCTCGATGAAATTTCGGAAGAATCCGACAGCACCGAAGTCCCAAGCGGCAACGAGGTAGTGGTTCCTTTTCGAAACGAAAACGGTGTGAAGTATGTTCAAGTCAGCGTTAACGGCGTTGGATTCGAGATGATTTTTGATACCGGTTGCTCCGGCGCGCTCATTTCTGCCGCTGAAGCGAACTACCTGTACCAAAAGGGGAAACTTTCTCCCGATGATATTCTCGGCACAACCCAATCGCAAATTGCCGACGGTAGTATTGTGGAAAACATGGTGGTTAATCTTAAAGAGGTAGTCATTAACAACCAAATTACATGCTCTGACGTTCAAGCCACGGTCTCAAACAATATTAACGCTCCCCTTTTGCTCGGCAACGAAGTATTGGACAGACTTGCCACCATTAAAATCGATAATGAACACGAGGCTTTAATTTTTCAACTTAAGCAACAATGAACTGCACAATCTACATTTTCGGCTCTTTAGGCGGCGGTTACGTGCAATTTCCCAAAGATTACACAAAATCAATCTTCCAAAATTTTTACTCGCGAGCCACGGCTGATTCGCTTATTGCCATACATAGGAAAAATCAACTTATGTATTACGGATATATCCGCAAATTAGACGAAAGCTCACAGTACATAGGATTTTGCGTACTCATTAACGGAGCTATATTCACGGACATAAGTAAACTTTTCTCTGTTTTCGAAAATGCCTTTTCGGCTCTTGTTTTCAAAGGCAGCATTCTTTCTATAAACAACAAAGGTGATATTTCCTCCGAAGCCTACACTTTGGCGGACAAAGAAGACGATATTAAGGAAATTGCCGCTTTGATAAAAAACGGATTGGAAGATAGCGAGCCACACATGGAACCTTTGCCGCCAGTTGACCTTTCGGTGGCGAACACAGACTATAAAACTTTTGATTTGAACGACGATAACGCCCTCTTTATTAGGGCTTCGGTAAAATTTTCCTACACTTACATAACTAAAAGGAGGAAATGTGACACGACATCTTTGAGTAAATACAAAGAAATCATAAGATCACAGAACGCAAAGACTGACAAGGCGGAATCAAAATACAAGACATTAAAAAGCCAATACGACAAACTGAACAGGCAAAAGAAACAATATAGAAACGTAATAATTGTCTGCCTGCTTGTGGTCATGTATTTTTTGGTAGCATCCCTTATGGAAACCAAAGGAGTGCTTAAAAACACTCGAGATGAAGTTTCGCGAAAAGAGAACGCCCTGACAAGTTCTAATGCAACTGTAAATAAACTGAGAAACAGCAATAACAATTTGCTCTTTTCCATTAACAACGAACGCGGCAAGCGAATTGCCGCCGAAAACAAGTTAAATTCCATAACTCAAACCTATAGCAGCCTCCAGCCTCTCTTTATTAAAAACATTTCTTTCGATTATTCGAGCGGTTGGCTGTACTTTGATTATTACGGCATCTGCAATAAAACGATAACATTGGTGGTAAAAACACATGAAGGTCTTTATACCTACTCAAACTCCAAGGTTCTGACGATTAAGCCTGGATTTAATTCCGAATACATATTCGTAAATGGTTCCCTTGACAGTTCCCAACAGCATTCTTTCGAATTATTAATAGGCAACAAGATTATTGGCGGCGGGCAAGGTTGATTTGGTGAAAAAAATTCCTCCTTGCCAAAAACTGGAGGCTTGGAATTTTACAAGACCAGCCCCCATTTCTGTATTAAAACAGGGGTAAATTTTTCACTTAAAAACCACATTGTAAAACAGGCACTTACAATCGTCAAAAATACAAGCCATATATTTTAAAATACAAGGCACTTATTTTAAAATAAGTGCCTTGTATTTTTTACAACATGCCTTATGTTTTTCAAGAGAAATATTCTACGCCCCAAAACATGGCTTTTACAAAGAAAATATTCTCAAGTTTAATTCGTTTTTTTGATTGCATACAATAAAAATCGGCATGCATCTTTTTGGGGAACGCATGCCGATTTTCATTTATTGTTTTTGCTGTTGAATGAAGCTTAAAACATTGCGTTTTTAGGAGTACGCGGGAACGGAATCACGTCGCGGATATTTTGCATACCGGTTACGAAGAGAATTAATCGCTCGAAGCCCAAACCGAAACCTGCATGAGGGCAACTGCCAAACTTACGTGTGTCAAGATACCAGCTATATGTTTCCTCTTCCATGCCACGTGCCTTGATTTCACCGACGAGTTTTTTGTAATCTTCCTCACGAACAGAGCCACCTATTATTTCACCGATACGCGGGAAGAGAACATCGGTTCCCTGCATGGTTTTTCCATCAGGATTTTTCTTCATGTAGAAAGCTTTTATCTCACTCGGGTAATCCGTCATTATGACCGGACGTTTGAAATGTTCTTCAACAAGATAGCGTTCATGCTCGCTGCTCAAATCCATTCCCCACCCTGTGATTGGGAATTCAAATTTCTTGCCATTCTTCACAGCTTCTTCAAGAATCTTTATACCTTCGGTATAAGGAAGACGCACAAAGTCCTCGTTGACAACAGAATTAAGGGTATTCAAGAGGTTCTTATCTATAATCTTGTTCAAGAACTCAAGGTCGTCTTTGCAATTGTCCAATGCCCAATGCACGCAATATTTGATGAAGTCCTCTTCGAGATCCATGAGTTCGTTTTTGTCCATGAATGCGACCTCTGGTTCTATCATCCAAAACTCTGCCAAATGGCGCGGTGTGTTTGAATTTTCGGCGCGGAACGTAGGACCGAAAGTATATATGGCACCTAAAGCCGTAGCACCGAGTTCTCCTTCAAGCTGACCGCTGACCGTGAGATTCGTTTTCTTGCCGAAAAAATCTTTGTCATATGCAACTTCACCGTCTTTTCCCGTGCGATTCAAATCAAGAGTCGTTACCTGGAACATTTCACCTGCTCCCTCACAATCGCTTGCGGTTATGATTGGCGTATGAAAGTAGTAGAAACCGTGCTCATGGAAATATTTATGTATGGCAATTGCCATATTGTGGCGTATGCGGAACACTGCGCCAAAGGTATTGGTACGAAGACGTAAATGAGCATATTTACGCATATACTCAAAGCTTTGCCCCTTTTTCTGCATTGGGAAATCCTCGCCACATGTGCCGAGAACTTCTATTTTTGTAGCCTGTACCTCTACGTTTTGACCGCCGCCGATGCTCTTTACCAATTTCCCGTCAACACTCAGGCAGGCTCCGGTGGTAATTTGCTTCAATAATTCTTCATCGAAATCTGCAACATCGGCTACAACCTGTATATTCTTTATCGTAGAGCCGTCATTGAGCGCAATGAAATTTACGGATTTACTGCCACGACGGGTTCTTACCCATCCTTTTACATTAACGATCTTGTCATAATCCTCGCTTTTGAGAAGATCTGCGATTTTAATTCTCGATTTATACATAACCTTATTCTGACAAAACAATATCATCGGCTTTGTGCCGATGATACTTATTATTCAAATTCACCCATTTTCAAGAAATTAACTTCTTCCTGAGAAAGATAACGCCACTGACCGCGACGCAGGTTCTTTTTGGTAAGTCCTGCAAAGTAAACACGATCAAGCTTTATTACATGATAGCCGAGACTTTCAAATATTCTGCGGACAATTCTGTTCTTTCCGCTGTGAATCTCTATGCCTATCTGTTTTTTGTCCGTTGCCGACGCATATTCTATGGCATCTGCATGAACCTCTCCGTCGTCAAGCATAATTCCGTTTGCAATCTGTTTCATATCTGCAGCGGAAACTTTGTGGTCAAGATAGACATGGTATATCTTTTTCTTCTTATATTTCGGATGAGTTAACTTAGAAGCCAATTCTCCATCGTTTGTAAGAAGAAGTACACCTGTTGTATTTCTGTCAAGACGCCCTACCGGATAAATTCTTTCGTGGCAAACATTGCGCACAAGATCCATTACAGTCTTACGATTCTGGGGATCGTCGCTCGTAGTTACATAATCTTTCGGTTTATTCAAAAGAACATAAACTTTCTTTTCTATTGAAACCGTTTCATTATTGAAACGAACTACATCGCTACGCTTTATTTTTGTTCCAAGTTCCGTTACGACTTCTCCATTAACCGTAACCACGCCCGCAGTAATATATTTGTCGGCATCTCTACGCGAACAAACTCCTGCATTTGCAAGAAACTTATTCAAACGTATAGGAGCGTCCGGATCAAAATTCTCTTCGGCATATTGAATACGCTTGCGCAAAGAATATTTAGCATCAGGATTATATTCTCCGCTATAGTTCTTTTTGCGGAAAGGACGAGGCTGTCCGTTACCATAACCGTATGAACTGCGCCGAGGTTGGTATTCATATCGTCCACGGCGTTCGCCGCCATAATTACTCTCTCCATAGCTACTGTTTCCCGAATATCCGTTACGGGAATAACCATATTTTCCTTGCGAAAAGCTTCTATTATTGGGACGTTCCTGATAATAGCGTTCCGAATTATCGTAAGAATCTTGATTACGCCCATAATCTCCGTTATCATTACGGTAATAACCACCGGATTGACGATAACTCCCTTGCCTATTGCCGCCTTCACGATAACTACGATAGCCTCTGCTTCCGTTATCACGATTGTAGCCGCCACTCCGATAAGTATTGCGACTGTCGGAACGATCAAATGCATTATTATTACTGCTGTAAACGTTCACTTTCCTATAGCGCACATTTCCGCCATTCTCATAAGAGCGCGGAGATTGCTCGCCATTACCTTGATTCACTTTCTCTTCGTTGTCCATCACGGATTAAATGTTTTTAATTTGTTATACGTCGCCTGCAACGGCGTTTCTTTTATTCTTTACATTAAATACCCACGTAGTTTTGCGGGGTTATTTTCAACAGTTCTTCCTTTACTTCTTCCTTAATATCAAGTCCCTTTATAAACACTGCAATATCCTTTTGAGTTATCTTTTTATTCGTGCGTGTCAGAGCCTTAAGAGTCTCGTAAGGATTCGGGAATCGTTCACGACGAAGTATTGTTTGTATTGCCTCTGCCACAACTTCCCAATTATTTTCCAAATCGGCATCAATAGATTCACGATGCAAAAGTAGTTTATCGAGACCTTTAAGAGTACTCTTTATGGCAATAATCGTATGTGCCATAGGAACGCCGAGATTACGAATAACCGTGCTGTCGGTTAAGTCTCTTTGCAGTCTTGAAAGCGGAAGTTTCCTTGACAGATGCTCGTAAAGCGCATTTGCTACGCCCAAGTTACCCTCGGAATTTTCATAATCTATGGGGTTTACCTTATGCGGCATTGCCGAACTTCCGACTTCGCCTGCTTTTATCTTCTGCTTGAAATAATTCATGGATATATAAGTCCAGAAATCGCGATCAAGATCCATTATCACCGTATTAATTCGCTTCAATGCATCAAGTACGGCTGCAAGACCGTCATAATTGGAAATCTGTGTGGTATATTCTTCTCTTTCAAGTCCGAGACGTTCTTCAAGAAACTTTCCTGCTAAAGTTTTCCAATCCATATCGGGATAGGCTACGTGATGAGCATTAAAGTTTCCCGTTGCACCACCGAACTTTGCCGTTATCTTCAAACCTTTCAGCTGCTCAAGCTGACGTTCCATGCGATAAGAGAATACACGAATCTCCTTTCCCAAACGAGTTGGGGAAGCCGGCTGACCATGTGTGTGGGCAAGCATGGGAATATCTTTCCATTCTTCTGCCAAACCGTTTAGTTTGTCAATCAATTTGTGAAGTTCCGGATAATATACCTCCTTTATTGCATCGCCGAGCATCATAGGGAAAGACGTATTGTTTATATCCTGCGATGTCAAGCCGAAATGAATGAATTCTTTATAATCCTCAAGCCCCCCTATTTCATCAAACTTTTTCTTGATGAAATATTCCACGGCTTTTACGTCGTGATTTGTGGTCTTTTCTATTTCCTTTACAGATTGTGCGTCGGATTCCGAGAAATTCTTATACACATCTCTCAGCATTGCCACCTTACTGCTGTCAAAACTATTCAGTTGCGGCAAAGGAATTTCGGTAAGCCATATAAAATATTCGATTTCAACCTTTACACGATATTTTATAAGTGCATATTCCGAGAAATAAGAAGAAAGAGATTCGCTCTTCGAATGATAGCGTCCGTCAATGGGACTTACGGCATTTAATACGTCCAAATCCATAAAGTTATATATTTTCAAGTGCAAAAGTAATCTATTTTTTTGACACAAACAATATAACATCTAAACTGCTTACACCATATTATTTATACCTTATCCACTTTGCAAGCTCCCGAAACGACGGTTTCTTACCATACATCAGTATTCCCACTCTGTATATGCGTCCCGAAATCCATATCATCGCGAATGCCGAAGCATACAACAAGAGCAGCGAAAGTAACTCCTGCCACAAGGGAACACCAAAAGGAATGCGCACCATCATTACTATGGGAGAAGTAAGCGGAATCATGGAACACCAAAAGGCAAGTGGTCCGTCGGGATTGTTTATTCCGAACATTCCTGCATATAGAGCGAAAGCCATTATCACTACTGTGGGAACCATAAACTGCCCTGTGTCTTCGCTTGAATTGACAGCGGAACCTACACCTGCAAAAAACGAAGCATAGAAAAGGTATCCGCCTATGAAGCAAAGAACAAACATAACGCCTATCTCCATTAAATTCATTCCCTTTATGACAGACAATATCTGTGCAGCATCTCCTGTTTCCGGGACAGCCGCCATGGCTGTATTGCCTACCATTCCGGAAGTAACCTCAGGCACACCCAACCAAACTCCAAGCACTGTCATTATAATGAAAAGCATCACGCCCCAAATAAACATTTGAAGTAAACCGACAAGAGCCACACCCACAATCTTTCCGAGCATGAGGGTAAAAGGCTTTACAGAAGAAACCATCAATTCCATTATTCTGTTTGACTTTTCTTCCGTAACACTTTGCATCACCATGCCTCCGTATTGCAAAACAAATATATATATGAGTAATGTAAAGAAAATTCCCACGAACATGGCGGCAGCCGTGCTCGATTCTTTCTCGTCTCCGTTATCAGACCATCTAACTGTGCGCACCTTAAAATCCACTTCACATTCTTTCATCACTTTATCCAGATTCGGAATACCGTAAGATGCCACGCGCTGTTCATAGATCTTCTTTTCCAACACAGAATTCACCATTTGCTCAAGCTCCACCGACACCTCTTTTCGGGAATATATTCTTGAAGCTGTCTCGTTCTTCGACAAATCATCCCATATGGAAAGTACAGCATAGACATCGCTTTGCTCATCTCTGTAAGACTTTTGCATCTTATCGCTATTGACAAAGCTAAAACTCTCATTGTCGTGAAACAACGGCGCATAAATTCCAGTACGGTCTATTATTACCACTTTTTGTTGTTCATCGCTTTTCAAAGAAGACAGAGCAACCGGAACTATTACCACAGCCGCAAACAAAAACGGCATCAACACCGTAAGGAGAACAAAAGACCGTTTTTTCACACGATAAAGAAATTCTCTCCTTATTATTATTCCTATTTTTTTCATTTAATATAATTTGTTGTACACGCACACTACTATGCAAAGATACCAAAAGCAGACATATTATATTGTACGTATCAACTATAGTTTTCACTAAACAACATCTCCTTCACACTTTATGCGCATAATATTCACATATATTTCCTTTATC
>ERZ1034844.1408-NODE-1408-length-11311-cov-4.183369_pt1 | contig 11311 bp, 11 predicted proteins | sample MGYA00520594_ERZ1034844 | MGnify/ENA primary metagenome ERZ1034844 (study PRJEB33766, sample SAMN09781733) | gut metagenome | biome: gut microbiome | host: Homo sapiens | place: Madagascar | study: EMG produced TPA metagenomics assembly of the PRJNA485056 data...
TCTTCCGGCGGGGCTGCAATCCATCCTGTATACTGTCAGCAATATGGTGATTCAGGCCAGCATCAACAGCTTCGGCACCGCCACGGTGGCCAGCTGGACGGTTTACGGCAAGGTGGACTTCGTCTATTGGATGACCGTCAATGCCATGGGCCTGTCGGTAACCACCTTTGCAGGGCAGAACTTCGGCGCAAAAAAGTATGACCGAATGAAAAAAGGCACTCTGATCGGGCTGGGCATTCTGGCGGTGCTGACGGTGATTATCAGCAGTATTATGCTGCTGCTTGCCCGCCCGCTGCTGGGATTGTTTACAGAAGATCAGGAGGTCATGAATATCACCCTGGAGATGATGCATTTCCTGGTGCCCACGTATCTTACCTACATCTGTGTGGAGATTTTCTCCGGCGCGGTGCGCGGGGCCGGAGATGTGGTTGCACCAACACTGATGACCTGCTTTGGCGTGTGCATTCTGCGGGTCTTATGGATCCTGGTGGCGGTGCCCCTGCATCGGACGGTGGTCATGGTGGAGTGGAGCTATCCCATCACCTGGACAATGACCTCGGTGATGTATTTAATCTATTATTTCCACGGTGGATGGCTGCGCAGGTGCATTGACAAGCAGAGCAGGACATTTCAGCAAACGGAGGCGCAAGGATGAAATTTCTGTTTTTTGATTTGGACGATACCCTGCTGGATTTCCACAAGGCGGAGGCCTGGGCAATACGTCAGGCCCTGCGTCGATCCGGCGTTGAACCTACCGACGCCATTGTGGCTCGGTACAGCGAGATTAACCAGCGCCAATGGGAGCTGCTGGAGGAGAAAAAGCTCACTCGGGAGCAGGTGCTGCTCCGCCGGTTTCAGCTGCTGTTTCGGGAGCTGAGGGTGAATGCCTCCTGTGAGGAAACCCAGCGGTGCTATGAGAATATGCTGGCAAAGGGCCATGATTTTATGCCCGGTGCGCCGGAGCTGCTGGAGCGGCTGGTGGGGCAATACCGGCTCTATCTGGTCTCCAATGGCACGGCCATGGTGCAGGACTGCCGCCTGCGGGATTCCGGCATTGGAACGTGTTTTCAGGGCATCTTTATTTCCGAGCGGGTCGGCGTGGATAAGCCCCAGAAGGAGTTCTTTGACCGGAGCTTTGCCACCATCCCGGATTTTGATCCCCGCCAGGCCGTGATTATTGGCGACAGTCTGACCTCGGATATGCGGGGCGGCATCAATGCGGGAATCACGACCTGCTGGTATAACCCCAGGCACAAGCCCCGGCGGGCGGATATCCCCGTGGATTTTGAAATTGATGATCTCATGGAGCTGCCCCGGCTGCTGGAAGCGCTTTAGGGTAGTACAATCGGAAATTCGGAAAAACGGAACTGCAAATGGACCGGCACCCCCAATACTGGCGTTTCGGTATTGGGGGTGCTGTTTCATGGCGAGCTTATGCAGAAAATCGGGAAAAACCACCAATATTCCGGGCCTTTTGCAGGGAAAACTGCAAGCATTCTGACGAATTCCTGCGAAGTTAGGAAAGTTTTAGAATTTCCTATTGACAGACCTGGAAAGCTGTGCTAATATCATATCAATCCGATAGGAAAACTATTTAAGCAGGAGGTCAGCATCATGAGAATTCAGTTTCAGTCTCTCCTCCGCAGCAATTTCCGCTGTGGGCGAATGCTTGGGCACCGGACGCAATCTGCGTGTGGGCGGCTTTCCTGTACCCTTATGGCATAAAAGCGCCGCAAATGCAGTTGTTGTCCGGGCAGAATGGTGTCCGGGCTTTTTTGCACCCAAAATTGAAAAACAAACCAACCAAAACAAGATTTTTTTCATAGAAAGAGGTTATTATTATGTCTGAGTATAAATTTGAAACCCTGCAGCTTCACGTTGGCCAGGAGCAGGCCGATCCCGTAACCGACGCTCGTGCTGTTCCCATCTATGCCACCACTTCTTATGTGTTCCACAACTCCCAGCACGCAGCCGACCGTTTTGGCCTGGCCGATGCGGGCAACATCTATGGCCGTCTGACCAACTCCACCCAGGACGTGTTTGAAAAGCGGATTGCAGCACTGGAGGGCGGCGTTGCCGGTCTGGCCGTGGCTTCCGGTGCAGCAGCCATCACCTACACCCTTCAGGCACTGGCAAAGCAGGGCGAGCACATTGTAGCCCAGAAGACCATCTATGGCGGCACCTCCAACCTGCTGGCCCATACCCTGCCCCTGTACGGCATTGAGGCAACCTTTGTGGATGCCCATAACCTGGAGGAGGTCGAGGGCGCCATTCAGGACACCACCAAGGCAATCTACATCGAGACCCTGGGCAACCCCAACTCCGATATTCCCGATATCGACGCCATTGCAGCCATCGCCCATAAGCACGGCCTGCCTCTGGTCATCGACAACACCTTCGGCACCCCCTATCTCATCCGCCCCATCGAGCACGGGGCAGACGTGGTGGTTCATTCCGCAACCAAGTTTATCGGCGGCCATGGTACCACCCTGGGCGGCGTAATCGTAGACGGCGGCACCTTCGATTGGGCGGCATCCGGCAGATATCCCTGGATTTCCGAGCCAAACCCCAGCTATCACGGCGTAAAGTTCACCGAGGCTGCGGGCCCCGCTGCCTTCGCTACTTATATCCGCGCCATCCTGCTCCGGGATACCGGCGCAACCATCTCCCCCTTCGCTGCATTCCTGCTGCTCCAGGGCACCGAAACTCTGTCCCTGCGGCTGGAGCGTCATGCCGAGAACACCAAGAAGGTGGTAGAGTATCTGGTGAACCATCCCCGGGTGGAGCATGTAAACCATCCCTCCCTGCCCGATCATCCCGATCATGCCCTGTATGAGAAGTACTTCCCCAACGGCGGCGCTTCCATCTTTACCTTCGAGATCAAGGGCGGCCAGAAGGAGGCCTTCGAGTTCATCGACCATCTGAAGATCTTCTCCCTGCTGGCCAATGTGGCAGATGTGAAGTCTCTGGTGATCCATCCCGCCACCACCACCCATTCTCAGCTGTCCGAGGAGGAGCTGCTGGATGTGGGCATTAAGCCCAACACTATCCGCCTGTCCATCGGCACCGAGCACATCGACGATATCATCGCAGATCTGGAGCAGGCGTTCCAGGCTGTAAAGTAATTCATTCCCTCCCTTTTGCACCGGAATTGCAGAGAAATCTGTAATTCCGGCGCTTTTTTTTCGTCGTTCATAGTTCCGTCATTGCTTGTGGGAAAAACTATGGTATAATAAGATAGAATCATTGCGAAACAGACGAAGGAGGAGCTTTCTGAATGAATATTCTGTTCTTTCTGACCCATAAAGCCAACTGTACATATATTTTTGATGATTTCACCATTCGTCAGGCTCTGGAACGCATGGAGCACGGCGGACGATTTGCCACGATCCCGATTCTCAAGCGTTCGGGAGAATATGTGGGCACCATCTCCGAGGGCGATCTGCTCTGGGCCATCAAGAATAACTATATGATGAACATGAAGGACGCCGAGGGCCGGCCGGTGATGGAGGTTGCCCGGAGAAAGGATTACCTGCCTGTGACCGTTACCACCTCTCCTGAAGAGCTGGTGGCCATGGCAGTGGAGCAGAACTTTGTACCGGTGGTGGATGACCGGGAGGCGTTTATCGGCATTGTCACCCGTCAGAAAATCATGGAATACTGTATGGAGAAGTATTTTCAGCAGAAGGAGCAAGCCATTCCTTTGGAATAATCCCATGCCCCGCCCGGCAGGTTCCTCCGGCGCGGGGCGTTTTTGCGGCAGCGGGACGGCAAAATTCTGTTGCAGCCCAGCGGGTTTTTGTGTATAGTATTAGTACGAATAGAACGCCAGGAGGAATAAAGAATGGAAGCATCTGCACGTATGACCAAGAATGCAGCCACAGCTCGGGCACTTGCGGCGGAGAGCATGGTGTTGCTGAAGAATGTAGGAAACACCCTGCCTCTGCTGGGCAGCAGTGAAGAGCCGGTTCCCGTTGCGCTGTTTGGCGTGGGCCAGATCTATACCGTCAAGGGCGGCACCGGCTCCGGCAACGTAAACAATCTCAAGACCATCTCCCTGCTGGAGGGCATGGAAAACTGCCCGTCTTTGAAGCCGGATGGCCTTTTGGCACGGAAATACCGCACCTGGTGCCTGTCCCATGAGAATCTGTGCGTGGAGGGCTTTATGGAGCCCAAGGGATATTATAACGAGGAAATGCCCCTGTCCGGTGAGGAGGTTCGCAGCTTCTCCGTGGGCAACGATGCGGCCGTTGTGGTTTTGACCCGGGTGGCCGGTGAGGGCGCGGATATGAAGGCGGAGCCGGGAATGATCTATCTCACCGAGGGCGAAAAAAAGCTCATGGATGCGGTGACCACCCATTTTGAAAAGACCGTTCTGCTGCTGAATACCGCAGGATTTTTGGAGATTGGCGAGTATGCCAAGAAGTTCTCCGCAGTGCTGTTTATGGGTCTGCCCGGCCAGGATGCAGGCGCAGTGGCCGATGTACTCACCGGCAGCGTACTCCCCTCCGGCCACTTGACCGACACCTGGCCGCTGCACTATACCCAGTATCCCACGGCCAAGGAGTACAGCCAGAAGCACTTTAACGGCAACATTCAGACCACCATGGGCCAGCAGCAGGAGCAGGTGGATGTGGCCTACAACGACGATATTTACGTGGGCTACCGGTATTTTGACAGCTTTGGGGAGGATGTGCTCTATCCCTTTGGCTATGGCCTTGGCTACGGCAAAACCGAGCTGGCGGCCTATTCCTTTGCAGCCACCGGAGACCGGCTGACTGTAACCGCCACAGTAGAGAATACCGGCGATGTATATGCGGCGCGGCAGGTGATGCAGGTCTACCTCTCCTGCCCGGATGGCCAGCTGGCGCAGCCCAAGCAGAAGCTGTGTGCCTTTGCAAAAACAAAGCTCCTAGCCCCCGGCGAGGAGGAAACTCTGACCATGGAGTTCCGTCTGTCCGATTTTGCCTCTTTCGATGAGAAAACCAGCAGCTATGTGCTGGAAAAGGGCTATTACTATGTGCGACTGGGTACCGACAGCCGCAGCACAACGGTTTGCGGTGCGGTATTCCTGCCCCAGACTGTCACCACGTTGGTACTTTCTGACCGGATGGGCCATGTGCCCGGGGGCTTCGAGACAATTTCGGCCAAGGAGATTCCCGCCTACACCTATCCCGGCGAAAAGGACGAGCTGGACTTTGCTCAGCAGCACGCAATGCGGATTTCCGCCCGGGAGTTCCGGACGGTGAAGGTGAAATACCGCAAGCCTTATCACACTCTGCGGCGGAATCGCGTGGATCTGCGGCTGCGGGATGTGATGAACAAGACCTGCTCCCTCAGTGAATTCGTGGCATCTATGGACGCATCCGATCTTTGCAGCCTGGTCTGCGGCATCGGCATGGATCTGTCCGGTATGCCCGAGCAGGTGCAGCAGGACCCGGAGTTCAATCCGCCCTTTAACGGAATCCTGGGTGGCGGCGGCATGAAGGTGCCAGGAGCGGCCGGTGAGACGGCAGACCTCTATGAAAAGTACGGCATTCCGCCCATTTCTCTGGCGGACGGACCTGCGGGCATTCGCATCAGCCAGAAGATCAAGAACGACGAGGGCGATGTGATCGGGCAGCAGCTTTGCACCGCATTCCCGGTGGGCTCTCTGCTGGCCTGCTCCTGGGACACGGACGTGCTGGAGCGGTTCGGTGCTGCGGTGGCCCTGGAGATGCTGGAATACGGCGTGGAGCTGTGGCTGGCGCCGGGTATGAATATCCACCGGAATCCCCTGTGCGGCAGAAACTTTGAGTATTTTTCCGAGGATCCCCTGCTGGCCGGCACCTGCGCGGCGGCGATTACCAAGGGCGTGCAGAAATACGGCGTGGGCGTGACCATCAAGCATTTCGCCGGAAACAATCAGGAGACCCTGCGTACCAATTCCAACGATATCGTGACCCAGCGGGCGCTGCGGGAAATCTATCTCAAGGGCTTTGAGATTGCAGTAAAAACCGCCCAGCCCTACAGCGTCATGACCTCCTATAACGACATCAACGGAATGCCCTCCGCCAACAACTATGACCTGACTACCGCCATCCTCCGGGATGAGTGGGGCTTCAAGGGCTTTGTGATGACAGACTGGGGCGGCGGAATTAGCCAGCCTGCGCTGAGCGTTTGCGCCGGAAATGACATGATTCAGCCCGGCGGCCCGGGTGTGGTGGAGGAAATCGCCCAGGCCCTGGCTTCTGAGGATAAGACAGAGAACCGCGGCGTTCGTCCTTACAGCCAGAAGATGCACATCGGCAACCTCCAGGCCTGTGCCATGCATATTCTCGGCGTGATCCTGCGCTGTGCCAGCGTACAGCGGACGCTGAAGCAGGAAGCGCCCAGACCGGAAGAAACCGAAATCGAAGCTGAATAAACGAATCCCCCGATGCAGAAAAATTGCTGCATCGGGGGCATTATTTTGCGTTTTGGAGTTACTGCCAAAGCATCCGCTGGAGGTTGTCCTGGCAGTAAAGGGGATCCGTGAGGAATCGCTGATTGAAAATCTCGCGCACCTTGGGATTTTCCTCTACACAGCGGGCATAATGGCGACACAGTGCGGAAAATGCGTGTTCCGACAGCACGCCGGTGTCCTGATAGAGCCGGGCGGACATGGCGCGAATCACTGCAAAGCTCACCATGGAGAACCGAATGCCGGGCAATACCGTCTGCTCCTGAGCATTGGCCAGAAAATAGCGGTGAATATAATAGACCATGAGGTTTTCAAAGAGGTAATCCCGGGGCTTCATATACTGGTCGAAGGTATCCCGGAGGGCCTTGTATTCTTCGCCGCTCATGGGCTCGATCAAGGAGATGGTGTGGGTTAAGTGGTCCTGGAGCAGCTCGTCATCCCGGGTGAGTTCGTGGAGCTGGATCAGAAGTTGGAGCATATTGCTGCGCTTCATCTCCCAATTCCCCTGGGCGGTGAGGGCGTAGGACAGCTGACGGTAGGGCTGCTCAGTAAACCCCCAGTCCAGCTCGTCATAGGCATACCGGGAGCCGGAGGTAATCATGGGCTCAAACTCAAAGCCGTAAATCAGAAGCAGCATGACGTTGGAACGGAGGGGCAGTGCGCGGTTCTGAATGATGATCTCCGTGGTCTTTCGGGCGTCCAGCATGAGCGACAGCTGATTTTCCGTGACGCCGGTGAGGGGGGCAGCGGGAGATGTGCCGTCCCGGCTGGTGCGGTAGACCGTGGGAGCCTCGTGGAGCAAAATCAGGTTTGCGGCCTGGGGGCAGGTCATGCTGATGCCGGTTTCACAGGTATCTCCCAGGGTTCGGGTCCAGCAGATGTCCGCGGGAGCGGCACAGGGAGTGGGACAGTTTTCGGCGGTGCAGTAAAAACGCTCCAGATAATCGGGCTTTGTATAACGCATAGCATTGCCTCCTTGCGAATGATATCGCAATTTGCGGAAATAGTTCTGAATCAAACTTCCTACGCTCTCATTATAATACATCCCATCCACGACTGCAAGAAAAAACGAAAAAAGCCCGACACAGCAAAAGCTGTGCCGGGCAGAGAGGGCGGAGATTAGAAGTAGTAAAGCTCCTTGGCAGCGCGGGTGAGCTCCTCGCGGTCATCGGGATGAGCCAGGTTGATGAGCATCTTTGCGCGCTCACGGACGGTGGTACCACGGAGATCGGCAATGCCGTTCTCGGTAACAACGTACTGGATGTAGTTACGCTGATGGGTCACAACTGCGCCGGGAGTCAGGGTAGCCTTGATCTTGGGCATTCCCTTCTTGGTACGGGACTGGAAGCACAGGATGCCCTTGCCGTGCTCAGCGAAGTAGGTGCCCAGGGTGAAGCAGAAGCCGCCGCCGGAACCGGAGTACTGCACAGGTCCGATGGACTCAGCGCAAACCTGGCCGGTCAGATCGATCTCAACCAGGGTGTTGATGGAGACCATGTGATCCTGACGAGCAATGTTGTGGGGGTTCAGAACCTCGGGGCCGGGCTTCATGATGCACTTGGGGTTGTTGTGCAGGTACTGATACAGCTCATGGGTGCCGTCAGCAAATACGCCCACATGCAGGCCCTGATCGTAAGCCTTGCGAGCGCCGGTGATAACGCCAGCCTCGATGAGCTGGGCCATGGAGGAGGTGAACTGCTCGGTGTGCAGGCCCAGGTCATGCTTGTCCATCAGGTGCTTGCCGACGGTATCGGGGATGCCGCCAATGCCCATCTGGATGGTATCGCCGTCGTCGATGAGGGATGCGACCATTTCGCCGATCTTATCCTCTTCGGGCGTGGTGGTAACAGGGCCAATGCAGTACTCGGGGGTGTTGACCTCGTACAGCAGGGTAACAGCCTCAACGGGGATGTAAGCGGAGCCGTTCATGTAGGTCAGGTTGGGGTTTACCTCAACGATGATCTTCTTGTGCTGCTCGACTGCGTCCTTGATGGCGTAGTACTCGATGGTCTGGTTCATGCCGACGTACAGCTTGCCGTCTTCGGTCATGGGAGAAACCTGAGCGGTAAAGATGTTGCAGGGCTTATGACGGTTGACCATGCGGTAGTAGTTGGGCAGGTCAACGGGAATGAAGCTGGCGTTCAGCAGCTTGTGGGCCTCACGATAGGAGGGGCCATAGAAGTAGTTGTGGCAGTTGATGTGACCGTTCATGCCGGGGGTCATCATGAAGGGATAACGACCGATACGGCTCTTGTAAACGATCACGTTGTCCACGCGGTCAGCAATCTCATGGAGACGACCAAACAGGGTTTCGGGCTCGTTGTAGTTGTTGGAGCACCAGATTACGTCGCCGGAGTGAATCATATCCAGAGCGTCCTGGACGGTGCCTTTTTTCGATTCGTAGATTTTTTTGTAATCTTCGTAAGTCATTCGGCAAACCTCTTTCCGGGGGATTCCCCAAATTTTTCGTAGGCAAATTCATGCCTTAGTTACTATCCAAACATCCCTATTATACCGGGTCATTTGTGTATTTTCAATAGAACTTCTACCCAAAAGGGCGGGTTCTGTGGACAGAGTTTTATGCACAATATATAACGGATTATATAAATACGGTGCAGAAATGCTGCAAATCGCAGTATAGCGGCGCGGATTGCGCAGAAAAAGCAACCCAGGGGTGAGTTGGGCTGCTTTTCGTTAATGGATTAGTTTTCCTGTTTGCCGGAACCGTTGCAGGCGGGGCAAGTGATCCAACCATCACCATGACAGCAGTTACAGCTATCGAATCGGATCGCGTCGTTTCTTCCACACTCGGGGCAACGGATTTTGCCGGTGCCATCACAAGTTTTGCAACTGAGCATATGAGACCTCCTTTTCGCGTCAGGATGTTAAATAGAATGTGGTTTAGTATACCTCGCCACTACCGTGGCAGACAGGACACTCTTCACCGTTTTGAACACCTGTTCCTTTGCAGGCCGAGCAAATATGCCATGCCTCGCGCAATCTGGGGGAGGGAATATCACGATTGCCGATGGAAATTAATTTTTCCTTTTTCATTTAATACATCTCCTTTTATAGTTGTATATCCGTCAAAGAGAAAATATGAATTAATCAGTGATTTTATCTTGGGATAAACATAACAGCATTTCTGCTTTGGTTAAAGGTGGATTGGTTATTTGGCGAATCTCAAACTCAACTCGTTTTGTTTTGTTTGAATCTTTTAGATATTCATAAGCGGACAGTCGAAAGGAATTAGCTTGCCCGAGGTCTTGCAGCAAGAGGGAAAGAATGTTCTTTCCGAACGCTGCACTTAGTGTTTTGTGCGTTACCATATCTGCTGCGGAGAATGGAGGATTCAAACAATTATTGTGTTTGTGCCATACACCAATAATTTCAATATTATCAGCATAGATGTTTGAAATCTGGTGTATTTCGTAATCAAGGTATGTAGAGTCTGTAGTAAGACGTGCTGGCTCAAGCACTGCATTTGGACCAGGCGCGGTTGCTTCTAAGACATAAAAAGTTTCGTCGTTGTAGAAGCCTAAAAGAACGCCGCCAGTTTCGCAGTTTGTTGCAGTTTCAGCATTGCTAATTATGCAAGAGAATGCTCGGAATGAAACAATGACTCTAGGCTTTAGCAACGATGCATGATCCCGCCACACTGGCTACAATGAGCGGTATCCCCACGCACAAGCATGCGGACGGTATAGCCGCAACTTTCGCATTTGAAATAGTCACTGGCAAAGGTAAGACGCATGGAATTGCTGTTAGCGGAAAGAGACTTTGCTTGAAGAATGATATCAATAGATTTCATAGTGAGGCCTCCATGTTTTGTACATTTCTAAAAATACAATTATTCTACTATTGTTTCGATGATATCCAGCACTTCGCTCCGCCATGCTTCTTCGTCTTGGAGCGCCATAACATCATCGCTAACAAACGCTCCTTTTAGCATTCCGCTCAGGGAGCCTTGTTTGGCCTGGTTGCGGTAATCCTCTTTTCGGTTGTGGTTGTAATTTGCCTTGCTGTAGCCTGCGTATTTAAAGCTGATCGCGTTATCGCTGATAATCACAACGATGTCAAAGTAGGATGCAGGCGGATTTGGGTGGCTGATGATGACACAAGGGTAATCGCTGCCAAACAACAGGCCGCCACTCCGAATCGAATCGGTATGTACGGAGATAGGGACTCTGCGATCTGCGGCGACTTGCTTAAAGTGCGCTGCAAGATCAGATGCTGTAATCCTAGCGTTTCCAAGGCGAATGGGGTTACGAATATCGCCGTGGCAATCTGTAATTTTCATATGATTTCCTCCCTTTTAAGTCATATTTGCTTCGCATCGAATCATGTTTTCGATCCATCCAACCAGGCGTCCGGGTTCTTTGAATTTCTGGTTGTTCCGTGCATCGGTTACAAGCTGTTTCCAAAGGCCGTAAGCAGCACGATAACGTTCCTCCGACTCTGCCTGCCTTGCGGCATATTCTACTGCGTCGTAGTCCATATGATTTACACAACCTTCCTTCCGAGAATTGGAACTAAGTGTATTGTATAACAACTCCGGGTTGTTGTCAATAACATCTTTAGGTTTTTAGATATAACGCTGTAAGGTTGTTATCATGGACAACGAGGTGATTCCTATGGCGAAGAATTTGAGAGCGCTTCGCATAGAGAAGGGCGTAAGTCAGCAGCAGCTTGCGGAGGTGCTGGAAACATCGCAGCAGTCGATCAACAAGTATGAGAACCATAAGATCGAACCGGACATTTATATGCTTGGGAAAATGGCCGAGTTTTTTGAAACGTCCATTGACTATCTGGTGGGGCACACGGAGATTCGCCATAAGATCGAGCCCGTTGAGTCCCACGACCTGAATG
>ERZ1034844.1409-NODE-1409-length-11298-cov-5.915058_pt1 | contig 11298 bp, 11 predicted proteins | sample MGYA00520594_ERZ1034844 | MGnify/ENA primary metagenome ERZ1034844 (study PRJEB33766, sample SAMN09781733) | gut metagenome | biome: gut microbiome | host: Homo sapiens | place: Madagascar | study: EMG produced TPA metagenomics assembly of the PRJNA485056 data...
ACAGTCCGGTGGACTGTTTTTGCCGACGTGGTCAAGGAGCGAAGCGACGCGAAGGCGCACTGGGGTGCGCCGAAAAAATCCCTTGCTCTCCGCCATAAAAAGAACTGCAAGCCTTATTTTTCAAGGTTTGCAGTCTTTTTCTTTTCAAAAATATTTTTACTGTATCGCAAGGGTGAACCCTTTTTGGCTTGCTTTTGTCGCTGTAATGTCTTTAAAGACACCGTTAATTATGCTTTATTCGCACCTTGCATTAAACGCTTTGTTTAACATATGGATTGCAAAATCATATCTTTGGGCATCCGTATCGCAATCCATTCCGATAACAATAAATTCTTTACCGTTTTTTTGAGCTGTTGCAATTAAACAATTTCCTGCATTGTCGGTTGTTCCTGTTTTTAATCCCGTTGCGTAAGGAAAGTAATACTTACTTGAGCTATGCAATAATAAGTTGGTGTTTTCCCAAGTAACATTTTGCCCGGAGGAAAAAACTACATATTTTTCTGCTTGCCCTGCAATTGTGCGGATATCATTATTTTTATATGCACATAGTGACAGTTGCAGTAAATCATTTACTGTTGTATAGTGCTTTGTATTATCCCATCCGTCGGGATTGCAAAAGTTGCTATGCCGCATACCTATATTTTCAGCTGTTTTATTCATCAAGCCGCAGAATAATTTTACTGCTTCAGTATCTGTTATTGCTTTACCGTATACATATTTTGCGGTATTTACTGCAATAGTATATGCCGCATCGTTACCTGAAGCCATAAGCATTCCGCATATCAAATCATAAAGTGTAAGACGATGTCTCTCTTGGATCAAACAAAGACTGGACTGGGGGTTTACTAATTTTTGTTCTGAGCCAACAGTAAAAACAGTGGTTTTAGGAACATATTGCAAAGCGGTATAAGCAGTCAACAATTTTGTAAGGCTTGCCGGATATACTTTGCTGTCGGCATTTTTTGCCCACAGGACCTCTCCTTTGGCTATGTCATATAAGATACCGTACTGTACGTTTTCTATTTCACTGTTGCCTGAAATAGCAGTTATTGAGGATTCCTCGGATGAATATGAGGAGATTTCGGAAGTGACAGCGGTTTTTTCGGAGGTGGTTTCTGTTTTCTGAGATGACGTTATTGCTTGGGATGAACTTGAGGGGAACGAAGAAACCGTCTCTGATGGCAGTTGCATGCTGTCGGCACAGCCTGCAATGAGAAGTAACGCTAATATTAGAAAAATAACTCTGCGAAGTTTGTGCAATTTAGTATTTATTTTTTTCATACCGTCAATCCGCCGTTATAGCGGCTCTCAATTCAGCATTTTGTTCTGGTGTTAATAATTCCATTCCTTCTACATACCCTGTTGATAAATACGGCAGATAGTCGAAGTGTTTGAATATCATTCCGTTTTTAAAGTGTATATTGACGTTAATGTCTTCCCGTTTATAATCTTCGGGGTGAGCATTGTATTCTGCGTGAGCTTTTATCAACCAATCCGGGGTCACTGCAACAGGATCTTTTATTTCAAAAGGCACGGGTGCAGTCGTTATTTTATAAAAACTGTTTATTTTGTTTCTGTTTGTAACGTTACCTTTTTCAATTTCACAGTATTGAGTTCCCGCCATGCCCTGAACAGTATAACTTAAGTAAGCTATATCATCGGCGGAATAGGCTCCGTAAAGAGAATAGATTTCTTTAAAACTGGGACTTTTATCATCACCAAACTGATCAAAAACAAAAATGCTGCAATATTCACCCTTTTGAGCAATGAGCGCGGATTTATTACTTGAGGCGTAATAGTACACAGAGCTTCCTTTTAAGGTAGGTTCCTGTGCTCCCACCTTAACATAAGGATCGTCATGTGGCGTTTCAACAACTGTCCCGATAAACGCACCGAAATCGGATTTTGTCAATCGCTTATTCAAGCCATATTCCGGATATTCTTCTAACGGTAATTGTCTGTATATGATTTTTCCGTTCAAAACAATATCTATATGCGGACATTCATCTTCTGTAAAATAATCAACATTAGGATTTTGTTTTGATGCCGGGAACAGGTGAACCGATACCGTATTTGCCTCTTTTGTCGGTTGCGTGGATCGCTGCTGTGTAGTGTAGTTTTCTGTTGCGCTATTCGGTGCTGTTGAGCTGCTTTTATTGCTGTTACCGCTCGTCGTAGATTGCGGCGGCAGAGCAGCAATGCTTTTTTGTGCAAAAGAATTGTATAGAACAACGGTCAGTATTATAGCTAAGCATGCAGCTGCCGGAATGCAAGAATAAATTATTTTTTTTCTTGTTGCACTTTTTTTATCAAGTTCTTTGGTACGTTTTAATATTTCATTACGAACTTCTTCATTCGTTCTGCTCATTAGTACTCATCCTTTCTTCGACATGAAATCTCAATGACTGTTTTGCCCGATGTGCAATATTTGCAATCTGTTTAGGACTTTTTCGCAAAACAAGGGACACTTCTTTGTATGACATTTCTTCAAAATAAAGCAGATAAATAACCTCTTTATAGACGGGATTTAGTTTATCCATAGCTTCGTGGATCATTTCCTTACGCTCATCCTCAACCAACTTCCCTGTAAATATTTCATCGTTTGAAATATAGTTTTCTACTTCATTAAGTGATATAAAATCACGTCTGTTGCTTTTTAAATGCCGCAAAGCCTTGTTCCTTCCGATTGAAAACAGATATGTTTTCAGACTTGATTTGCCCTTAAAACCTTTATGGCGTATCAATTCAACGAAAACATCAATCATTATGCTTTCGGCGATATCGTTGTCCTTTGTAAATCCACATATGAATGCCGTGAGCGGATCGCGATACATTGCAATCAACTCATCTAATGCTTTTTCATCTCCCTCGAGAAAGCGCTGATAAACTTCTAACCCTCTATCCATAATAGTCACCTTATTAAGCTGTATAAGACTGCCTTATACTTATTAGAGTCATAAAACGCAAAAATGTACTCACTTCTTTTTTAACAAAATTCGAGCTTGCCTTTTGTGCAAACTGCCAAGTGATTCGTGTGTAAGTGCCCTGCTTAAAACTTTTCAGATACATCATGCACGCTGTTTTTAATTCGTTTAAAACATTATATCATATAATTCTGAAAAAGCTCAACAGTAAAAATGAGTAAAAAACAGCAATGATGTATTCCCGATATAAATGAAAACTGCAAGCCTTATTTTTCAAGACTTGCGGTTTTTTCATAAATATTTTATTGTGTTATATATGTCGCAAGGAATAAACATAGAATTTTTTCTTGCTCGGCAGAGCGGATTATGCTTAAATAATTTCGAACAAAGCCTGGCGGAGGAAGTGTGGAATGGTTGAAGTTAATTTCTTAGACGATGTAGATGACAGCCTGTTAAAATTTGCGGTCATCATCTCTAAAACAAACGGGAAATTGGTGTTTTGTAAGCCGATTATCGACAAACTAAATATGCAAATTGAAAGCACTGCAAACCGATTGGCTTACAGTGCTGATTTTATAGTTCTCCGTCGGTTATACGGTCGATGAAAATGTTTTCGGTTTCGCAGGTATCGGGCTTGTTTTCGTCAAGGACGATAAGCCTGCCGCCGTGCCTGTCGCCGTAGGTGTGATAACCTGCGCCGGGAGTCTGTACGAGCTTGATGCCGTCAACGTCCATCATGAACGTATTTTTGTGATCGTGACCGAAGAAAGCGGCAATGATATCGCCCGTCTTTTTCCAGCTTTTGAACTGCTTGTCGTTCTCATCGGGCGGACATGGACCCTCACGCAGAGCTCCGTCAATAAGCGCCTCGTCGGCGGCAACATAAAACCTGCCGTTGTGACCGACTGAGTCGGGAGTGCCCTCGGCAACCTCGGTCAGCATTTCATATTCCTGAAAAACGGGAATGTGTTGGAAGAGGACGGACGGAACAGCCTTGCTGCCGTTCCTTTCTCTTAGCTCGGCAGATTTTCTCTCATACCATTCAATCTGGTCGTCAAAAACAAAGCCGTAGCCCTTGTCCTTGACCGCATTATATTTTTCGTCACGGACATAGTCGTTTGAATCAATGCACCAAACGTTCCACGCAATACGCTTGCCGTCCGAAGAAAGAATCGGCAGATTGTAATTTCCGCAGCCGTGCACGTCCTCATCGTTCATTGTGCCTCTGAAATTATCGTATTCGCAGTAAACGCTGATTTGATTTTCCTTTGCAAGGCACGGGCAGGTCGGCTCCGCCTCGGCATCGTGATTTCCGAAAACAATTGCGAGCGGAATATTTTTCTCCGCTATCGGCTCAACGATTTTCTTGATCGTTTTCCGCATATAGTCGTATGTAAATTCTTCCCAGTAGCCGCTGATGTTGTCGCCGCCGAAAACGACAAGGTCGGGCTTTGCAAGCTCCACGCATTTGCGGATAACATTGATCGTCTCAGCCGATCTGTTGAGCGGAATCTGTCTGTTTTCATCGTCGTCCATCTCGGGATCGACCTCGTGAATGTCCGTCAGGTGAAGTATGCGGAATTTTCCGTCCTTTCCGAACCGGAGAGGACTCTGAAAATTTCTGATGTGTCTATGAGAATTTGGTAAACCCTTTGCCATAATTAACCTCCGAAGAATCTTACTGCGCAATTCGCACATCACAATTGTGCTGTATCGCCTCGATTATATGATAACATAAAACGAATCGCTGTCAATAAAAACCGCCGACAAGTCTCAACGAAATGTCGGCGGCTGTGCGAATAAATTTTATTTTTTGAACAATCCGAAAAGTCCGCCCTTTTTCTCTTCCTCGGCGGTATCGATCGACGTAACCTTGTAGCCGGTGTCATCGATAACCTTGCGGAGCTTGTCCTCATCTATCGGCTTATCCGTCAAGATGACCGTCTGCTTCTTCGTGTGGGAGGAAGTAACCTTTTTCACCCTGAACTCTCGGCGGATTGCGTCATTTATGTGGCTTTCACACATTCCGCACATCATACCGTCAATTCCCAATGTGATTTTTAACATTCGTATCATCCTTTCTGTTTGCTTTACTGTATAATAACGCTTTTACTTTTGTTATGCAAGCAAAAACCGTGCCGATTAAGACTGCGGATAAGAAAATTTCTTTCATTATTCCGCACCCTTGAGCGCCTCAACCATATCAATTTTCTTGTTCTTGCGAGATACCATCAGACTGACAAGGAGCGACATTCCGACGGTCAGAACAACGCTGATAAGAATCGAGAAAAGGCTGACTGACATTTTCATCTCGTATTCGGAGGCGAGCTTTTTCAGAAGATAGTCAAGAGTCAAAATGCCTGCGGGGATTCCGAGTATAACGCCGATGACCGACAGCCAGAGATTCTGACCGATGAGCAACTTGCCGATCTTTTTGTCTTTAAAGCCGACGACTTTCAGCGTTGCAAGCTCACGGTAGCGCTCGGTGTAGCTCATAACGCCGAGGTTGTAGAGGACGACGATTCCGAGAACAAGTGCGCCGAGGACAAGAATAATGATCATAGTATTGAAAATATCGGTGAAGGTCTCAAATGAGTCCATGATCATCTGTTTTGACTGAACGCTCTTTATGCTTGCTTCGGCAGGAATATCCGCCTTATCCGTCTTTGTGTAAACCGAATCGAAGGTAAACGGTACGCTGACTTTCTTGGCATAATCCGAGTTTACAGCGATGCTCTCGGAAACGCTTCGCATAATTCCTGCAATCTTCACAGTGTAGTCCTTATCCGATCCGAACGGACTGAATGTCAGATTGTCGCCGACTTTTACGCCGAACTCGTCGGCAAGCCTTTCGCATATCAGCGCTCCGTTGTCGGGGAGATTAAGATAATCCACATCGTCCCCCGGGAAACCGATCAGGTCGTGCTCGATATCGTAAATATCAAAGGAAACCGTTTTGTCGTTTGCCTGAACGCTTACCGAGGCGCTGAGGTCGCCGTCATATTTATCGGCGATTTTTTCACGTTCGGCATCCGTTGCGTTCTCCGTAAGATAAATTCTTGAGGAGTATTTCATTGCGCCGTCGTAGTAGGTGTCAAGGAACAGATTCATTGTGTCTCTCATTCCGAAAGAACCGACTATCAGCAGTGTGCAGCCGATAATTCCGATGAGGCTCATTGCCGTGCGTGATTTGTGACGAACTATGTCTCGCAAATTCCAGCGTGTACCGAATGAAAGCTTATGGAATAACTTCGTGCGCTCGATGAGCATCGGCTTCATTTTTTTCGGCGTGTAGGGTCTGAGTGCGTCCGCCGCAGTGCCCTCAAGCATTTTCCTTACCGAGAGGAAGCCGATGAGGGTAAGGACTGCGATTATTCCGACGAGGATGACTGCGCAGAACCACGGCAGGCAGAGCCTCCACTCGGGCATATCAAAGTACGTACCCATCATTCCGTTGGGATTCATAATATACCACGCTATGAAGTATCCGAGGCCGATACCGATTGCCGAGCCTACAATGCCGATCATAAAAGCGTATGAGGTATAGTGTCTGAGAATTCGTTTGTTCTTAAAGCCGAGGGCTTTAAGCGTTCCGATCTGCGTTTTCTCCTTTGCCGTCAGACGGTGCATTGTCGTGACCATAGTCAGCACCGCAATCAGCAGGAACAGCGTCGGCAGAACGGATCCCATTGTCTGACCTTCTTCCGCCTCGCCGTGAGCGTTGGCGTATGAAGAGGACTCGTCCTTGGTGAGAATGAGGGCGGTGTTGCCGAGTGCATCGTCCGCTCTCTCCGTGAAATCTTTTTTTGACATCGAGGAAACAACGTTGATCTGCGGATAATAATCTCTGCCGATCGCCTTTTCATACATTGTCGGGGAAACATATGCAAAGCCGTAGGTTTTGTAATCGGGCATAAGCTGAGTTGAATCGCGCACACAGATAAGCTGCTCGCCTGCCTTGACAAGACCCTTGACGACTCCCTTCATCTCGATTCCCTTATAGGCGAGGGTTATGCTGTCGCCGAGTTTGAAATCGTTTGCGTCTGCGTATTTATCGGAAAGCCATACTCCGTCGGTGCTTTTGCTGTCATAGGCATCTCCGTCTGTCACAAGGACGCCGGAGACCTTTTCGTTCGTCGTGACGGTGAGCGAAACCGCATCTCCCGATCTCTCCTTGACATCGGCGGCAACGCTAACATAACGTGAAGCCTCGTCCACACCGTCGATATTGGCAATCTTTTTGAGCTCGTCGGACGAATTGCCTTTTTCGGAAATGATTCTGAAGTCCGCATATCCCGTCTTTTCAAAGAATGACGAGGTGTTGACCTCAATGCTGTACCATTCCATATTGAATCCGACAAAAATTCCGACGCCGAGAGCAATCATAATTATCATTGAAATAAATTGTGCTCTGTAAAGACCCATTGTCCTGCGGAGCTTTTTAAATAACATAAGCTCACCCCTTTACCAGTCGATGCTGTCGGCGGAGGCGGGATTGAGCTGTTTCTCCTGAGAAACGATCTTGCCGTTCTTGACTCTGACAACAACGTCCGCCATTTTTGCGATATTCTGATTGTGGGTAACGATAACAATTGTCTTGCCGTAATCACGTGCCATTTTGAGCAACAGTTTCAGAACCATAACGCCAGTCTCGGAGTCGAGCGCACCAGTCGGTTCGTCGCAGAGGAGAATTTTAGGATTCTTCGCAAGCGCACGCGCGATTGAAACTCGCTGCTGTTCGCCGCCCGAAAGCTCGGACGGGAAATTTTTTAGGTGATCCGAAAGACCGACCTCTTCAATCATCTTTGTCGCCGAAAGTGAGTTCGGGGCGATTTCCTTGACAAGCGCAACATTTTCGTGTACCGTCAGGGTTGGAACAAGGTTGTAAAACTGGAACACAAAGCCGACCTTTTCCGCTCTGTATTCGGCAAGCTCATTGTCCGTGAGAGTTGAAATATCCTTGCCCTCAACATAGATTTTGCCCTCGGTCGGGCTGTCAAGACCGCCCAAAAGGTTAAGCAATGTACTTTTTCCTGCGCCGCTGGGGCCGAGAACAACAACGAACTTTCCCTCATCAAGCGACATATTGACGTTATCCAAAGCCTTGAGGAGGTGGTCGCCGCTTTTATAAATTCGGCTGACATTTTTGAATTCAACAATAGCCATAAAGCACTTCCAATCTGTTAGCTGAGGCTAACCGAGATGTTTTATTTTGCAGATGATCCGTATGAACCATCTGCCGTGTTTTGAATTACAGTTAGCTAACGCTAACTGTAATTCTATTGTACCACCGACGAATTGCGTTGTCAATTGTTTTTTCTTAATATAAAATAAATTTCAGCAAATAATTTTGCCGATGAAAAAGAGCTGCCGCATAGACGTCAGCTCCGATTTTTATTTCAACATATCTTTAATTTTATCCGCCGCATCATAAAGCTCTTTGATTTCGGCAAGCTCAACGGCTCCCTTATCAACGAGCGAAGCAATTTCGCTTCTGATCGGAATTTTTGCGAGGACGGGGATGTTCATCTCCCCGGCAACCTCGTCGAGCTTGCTCTCGCCGAATACGGAAATCTTCTTGCCGCAGTCGGGGCACTCAAGGTAGCTCATATTTTCAACGATTCCGAGGATCGGGATGTTCATCATATTTGCCATATTGACGGCTTTCTTGACAATCATCGTAACAAGATCCTGCGGTGTTGTGACGATAACAATTCCGTCAACGGGGAGCGACTGGAACACCGTCAATGCGATGTCGCCCGTTCCCGGAGGCATATCAACGAACATATAATCAACGTCGCCCCAGAAAACCTCGCTCCAGAACTGCTGAATAACTCCCGAAATAACCGGACCTCTCCAAACGACGGGCTGATCCTCCTTGTCAAGCAGGAGATTGATCGACATAACCTCGATTCCCGTTTTTGTCTTTGCGGGAATGAGACCCATCTCGTTCTGCATTGCGGGTCCTTTCAGACCGAAAGCCTTGGGAATCGACGGACCCGTTATGTCTGCATCAAGAATTCCGCAGGCGTTGCCCTTGACCTGCATTGCGGTTGTAAGCATCGAGGTAACTAATGACTTTCCGACTCCGCCCTTGCCGCTGACAACTCCGATTACCTTTTTTACATTGCTGAATTCGTTACAAGGAACGTGAAGATCCTTTTTCTCACAGTTTGAAGAACAGCTTGAACAATCTCCGCTGCAACCCATTTAAAACATCTCCTAAAATAAAATCTTTTCCAAAGCCAGTGCGCTGTCCTCAACGAGTTGAACGCAGGGGCGTTTTTTATAGTATTGATCGGTTCTTTCGTCGGGTTTCGGATGAGAATTTTCGCCCTTTGAAAGTCCCAGAAGCTCACGGCAGACAATCGACGGATTGACCTTTTTAAATTCGGCGATAAACTCCTGAACCTTGTAGTAGCAGAGCTTTTTGCCCTCCGAGTCGTCGCCGTCCGTTGCGCCGTATTTCATGCCGATAAGCATTGCCGCCGCAGATACCGTACCGCAGACCTCACGGGAGCGTCCCACTCCGCCGCCGAGACCGGCAGAAACCTTCAGCGCCATATCCTCGCTGAATCCGAAAAGATCGGCATATGCCGCAAAGACCGCCTGAGAGCAGTTGTAGCCGCTTTTGAAAAGCTCAACCGCCTTTTCACTTCTTTCAGACATTGTAACACTTCCTTTTCTGTATTATAGCATATTTGTCAAGTGTGTTTTGCTCCGCTTGACACATTGCTTCAAAGGTATTATAATCAATCTATACTTTTGAATCGAGGACTTTTGACTATGAGAAACACCTATGAAACGCCGCTTAATTCACGTTACGCAAGCAAGGAGATGCAATATCTCTTTTCTCCCGATTTCAAGTTCAAAACATGGCGCAGGCTGTGGATTGCACTTGCCGAGAGTGAGATGGAGCTCGGACTGAATATAACTCAGGAGCAGGTTGATGAACTGAAAGCGCACGCAGAGGATATCAACTATGATGTTGCAACAGAGCGTGAGAAGCTCGTCCGTCACGACGTTATGTCCCACGTTTACGCTTACGGTGTTCAGTGCCCGAAAGCCAAGGGGATTATTCATCTCGGTGCGACCTCATGCTATGTTGGCGATAATACCGATATTATTACTATGACAGAAGCGATGAAGCTCATTCGCAAAAAGCTCGTAAATCTTATGGACAAGCTCTCAAGATTTGCGCTCGAATATAAGGATCTTCCGTGCCTCGGATTTACTCATTTCCAGCCCGCACAGCCGACAACACTCGGCAAGAGAGCGTCGCTCTGGCTCAACGATCTTCTGCTCGATTATGAACAGCTTGAATTTCAGATTTCTCAGATGAAGCTCCTCGGCTCCAAGGGCACAACGGGTACTCAGGCGAGCTTTATGGATCTTTTTGAGGGTGACACCGATAAGGTTAAGGCGCTCGACAGAAAAATTACCGAAAAGATGGGCTACAAGAATTTTTATCCTGTTTCGGGACAGACTTATTCAAGAAAGGTGGACACCCAGGTTCTCTTTGTCCTTTCGGGAATCGCACAGTCCGCCGCAAAGTTTACAAACGATCTCCGGCTTCTCCAGCATCTTAAGGAGGTTGAGGAGCCGTTTGAGAAGAATCAGATCGGATCTTCCGCAATGGCATACAAGCGCAACCCGATGAGAAGCGAAAGAATTTCTTCGCTCGCACGTTATGTTATGGCGGACGTTATGAATCCGACAATTACGGCGGCGACTCAGTGGTTTGAGAGAACACTCGACGATTCCGCAAACAAGAGAATCAGCGTTGCCGAGGCTTTCCTTGCAACGGACGCAATTCTTGAGCTTTATATTAATGTTACCGACGGACTTGTCGTTTATCCGAAGATGATTGAAAAGCATCTTATGGCGGAGCTTCCGTTTATGGCGACCGAAAACATTATGATGGAGGCTGTTAAGCGTGGCGGCGACCGTCAGGAGCTTCACGAAAGAATCCGTGTTCATTCAATGGACGCAGGCAAAATCGTTAAGCAGGACGGCGGCGAAAACGATCTTCTCGAAAGAATCGCAAACGATCCCGCTTTTGGCGTTACTCTTGATCAGCTCAAGGCGATAATGAAGCCGGAGCTTTACGTCGGCAGAGCGCCTCAGCAGACCGAAGAATTTGTTGAGAATTATATCAAGCCGATAACAGAGAAATATAAGGATATTCTCGGAATGAATGTGGAAATAAAGGTGTAATGTATGGATAAATTTTTTGACAGTATAAATAATTTTATCGCAAAACATATCAAGAATGAGAAGGTAGTAAGCATTTGCCGCAAGGTGCTCAACCGTGAGGTTTTTATGTACCTTGTTTTCGGCGTGCTGACCACCGTTGTTTCATGGGCAAGCTATG
>ERZ1034844.1410-NODE-1410-length-11297-cov-3.817203_pt1 | contig 11297 bp, 8 predicted proteins | sample MGYA00520594_ERZ1034844 | MGnify/ENA primary metagenome ERZ1034844 (study PRJEB33766, sample SAMN09781733) | gut metagenome | biome: gut microbiome | host: Homo sapiens | place: Madagascar | study: EMG produced TPA metagenomics assembly of the PRJNA485056 data...
TGCGTACCAGCCGGAGCCAGCCTGGGGCACCGTCATAGGTCCGGCCTACATAGCCTCCGGCTTTCCCAGGCTCATAGCCGCTGCAATGGAAAATGTGGGGATCAGCAGCATGGGCAAGTAATAGAAATACCACAGGTAGCGCTCCACATCTATATGATATACGGAATATTTGACCGTCCGCAGAGTCAGCCACAGTACCATTAGCCCTGCAATGGCGGTGAGATAGCGGCGGGTCTGATTCTGGAGGATCCGCCGGTGCAGCGACACCCCCCAGGCTGAGATCATTCCGATGTATATGCCGCTGCGAATCAGCCGAAGCCAGACGATTTCATAGGTTCGATCCACATAGCGGATTAGCATGGCCACAAGAATCAGAAAAAGTACCCCAAGTGATACAAATATTTTTCTTTTTTTCTTGGATCGCACCAGTCATCCCCCCTGCCGCCAGTTCTATCTTATAGCTGGATTATATCATACAGCGAGAGAAATGTCATATTGCATTTTGCTCATTCAGGTTCTTATGAAGCAAACGTTGTTGTGATCAAGTGTTTTTGTAACACTTGACCACAACAACCACCACAAAAACCCGGCTCACAAAGGGCCATATCTATTCAACCGTCTTATTTTTAAGAACCCGCCGAACTCTGTCATGTCCACCGCGCCGTCCAACGCTACCGACTCACATATGAATGCAAGGAATCAGAAATTCGCAATGCAGTAACGGCAGTTGCCCACGCCAGGCTTTACTCCCGTATGGGTCAGCGTTTGGGTCAGCCCATCACGCCTCCGAAAAACGCCGTCAAAAAGTTCGGAAAATAAGAAAATACCGCTGATTTCTTGCGAAATCAGCGGCGTTTTGTATTATCGTAGTATGATAGATACTAAAGCGATCAGCGATTTTACAGGCAATTTAGAGCATCCTTGCCGCACTCCATCCGGCAGTAACCGCCTTATGAACGTCTCCCGCCCGGTTGCAGTCCCCCAGGAATCGTACAAGCGGCGCCGTGCCATAGAAGGCCATGACTGCCTGATGCCGGGGCTCCGTGCCCGTAGCACAGACCACCAGCGGCGCTTCTGCGTTCTTCGTCTCACCCTCCGCGCCGACATAGGTCACGCCCGTCTCGGTGATCTCCACATAGGACTTCACGCCGGTCTCGTAGGAGAAGCCCTGCTGGTGCCGATACGCGTCCTCCAGCATGGAAATATAGTGGGCGTGGGGTGCATCTGCGGCCAGCATCCGCTGCCGGGACAGGAGCTTTACCTGCTTGCCCTGGCGGCAGAGATACATACCGGTCTCCACGGCGGTCTCGCTTCCGCCCATGATAACGATCTTCTCCGGCAGTTCCTGGGCACAGCCAAAGACCTCCATGGGCACCTTTACATTGGCCCCGTCCGCCCCGGGAAGATTCGGACGCTTGAATTTCGGGCCAATGGCCACAAACACCGCATCGGCATCCATGGCCGCCACCTGTGCAGGGGAGGCCTCAGTATTCAGCCGCACCTCCACACCGTTTTGATAGAGCTGGCGGATCAGATAGTTCTTATAGTCCTCCAGGGGCCACTTGAAGTCCGCATAGTCCGCATGGAGCAGCTGACCGCCCAGCCGAGAATCCTTCTCGATCAGGGTCACCTGATGGCCCAGCTTGGCTGCCGTCACCGCCGACACCATGCCTGCAGGACCGCCGCCAATCACCACCAGCTTTTTCGGCGTGCCTTTGCCGGGGAACAGCCGCTCCAGCTTATCCTCCAAACCGATTTCCGGGTTCACGGAACAGTAGGAGCGGAATTTATCCGTGTCGTTGGGCACATGGCACTTGTTGCAGCGGATGCAGGGCCGCACGTCCTCGCCCCGGCCTGCATAGAGCTTCTCGCCGTACTGACTGTCACAGATAAAGGCCCGGGCCATGCAGAGCATATCCGCCTGATTCTCCCGGATGATTTTGTCGCAGAAGGCCGGATCCTGGAGTCCTGCGGATACGCCCACCAGGAGCTTCCCGCCTCGTGCCATCACATCCGCCTTCACAGCGGCAGCCGCAGCCAGGTTTGGGCAGGGATTCTGCCGGGTGGAGGTAAAGCCGATGGGATGCTGGGGATCCTGTTCCCCCTGACGGATGGTCAGGAGGTCGATCTTTCCCTCTGCCAGCCGGGACAGCTCAATGGTATCCTGAACGGTGATGCCGCCAGCTTCCTCACCGCTGACCAGGCATTCCAGTGGGAAATCTCGGCCCAGGGTCTGCTTCAGTGCGTCGAAAATCTCCAGCAGCAGCCGAGCCCGGCCCTTTACGTTACCGCCATATTCGTCGGTGCGGTGATTGCACCGGGGGGACAGCAGCTGGCTCACCGGGCCGTTCCGGTAGGCGTTGTGAAGGGAGAACATCTCAAAACCCAGCTTTTTCAGGAGCACTGCCTCCTCCACCACGGAGTCAATGTGCATCTGCATATCCTGTTTCGTCAAATCATCGCAGACAGGCTTGGAGCCGGGGCCGCCCTCACCGGGCTTGGGGGTAAAGGGCACGTCCATATGGGGCCGCAGCTGGAGCCCCATGGGACTGGTCATGGCCACCGAGCCATAGAGACGAATGGCGTCGATCATTTGGCAGAGATAGTTATGGGTAGACGGGTCGCCAATATCCAGGGTGGAGAAATGGGCCGGGGTCATGTCCACCAGCTTCAGATCCGGCTGCATGGGATGGGGATGCTCCAGGTGGTTGATATGGATCACGGCCGCACCGTTTCTGGCCCGATTTGCCATCAGGGTGATCCACTTCTCTGTGGGGAAGCTCTCGGTACCCTGGATAAAATGCGGGGTCGCCGCCGAAGAAAGCAGGCGGTTTTTCATCAGCACGCCGCCCACCTGCAGGGGAGACAGCATGGCGCTGTAGCGGTTTTTCATGGGATTCACTCCTAAGTAATGGGATGGGTTCAGCGGGCCAGGTAACGATCCAGCGCATCCTGGTAGATCTCCACGCAGCGCTGGGCGTCCATGGCCTTCATGTCCTCCACAAAGGCATCCCAGTCCTCCATGGGCTCGTCGCCGATGATGAACCGGATCAGCTTCTCGGAGATCATGGTGGACAGATCGGAATAGATGGAGCTGAGCTCGTTGTTCTCGTCCTCGGTCATGGTGATTTCCGGCAGCACATAGGCGTCGTCGATGTTGCTGGACCAAATCTCCTGGGCCTCCAGCTGTGCATCGCTGTAGAGGCTGAAGGAGGCGCTGGTATCCACCACCGTGGGCACCATCACCATGGTATAAAGCAGCTGGCAGGTCTTGAAGGTGTCGCCGTTGGGATTTGCGGTCATCAGCTCCGTATACTGGGGCTTGCCGTTTTCGTCCAGCGTGTAGCTCTGGCCCTCGATTCCGTAGTTGGCCAGGGCCACGCCCTCGTCGGTGAACCAGTAGTTCACCCACTCCATGACCACCTCCGGATTCTCGCAGGTGGCAGCCACGGAATAGCTGGTAAGGCCCGTGCGGTCAGAGTCGAAATGGGTCTTGTCCCCGGCCTTCTGCACCGGGTCGGTAATGGCCACACAGTGGAAGCCGTCGTCGTTGGCATTGTCGTCGTAGGACTGCATCTGGCTCACATCGCCGAACCAAATGCCGGTCTCGCTGGCGGTGACATAGCCCGCCAGATCCGGGCCGTTGGTATCCGCTTCACAGCTCACGAAATCCCGGCTGATGAGTCCCTCGGAATACCACTGATTCAGCAGCGCGATATAGTCCCGGAATTCATCCTCCAGCAGGGAGAACTTCACCTCACCGTCCACTTGATAGAAGGGATCGGTGACGCGGCCCCGGGCGTTGGCGGTATAGCTGAGCACCCCGAAGCCGGATGCAAAGTAGTTGTTCTGGGCAGAGATGGTGTTGGGCAGCAGGAAGGTATAGGCCGGGTTGTAAGCGTCCTTGAATGCAGTCAGCACCTCATGCCAGTCGTCATAGGTCACAGGGGTGTCCAAATTCAGGGCATCCAGCCAGTCCTGACGGATCATGGGGCCGGTGGAGGGACCCAGATCCTCGCTGAAAAAGGAAGTCAGCTCCACCACATAACCGCTGTCAGTGAGGGAGTCCTGTTCATCCTGGGCGGTGCGGGTACGGTAGTAGTCATAGTCCGGAGCGTATTCCAGGTATTCCGACACATCCATCAGAATATCGTCGGCCACAGCCACCTCACCGCCGCCGGGATAGTTGGCCGCGGCATTGGGGATCAGATCCGGCAGTGTGCCGGCAGCAGCCCAGAGCGTCAGGGCCTCTGCATCGCCCATTCCGCCGGCGGATACGAATTCCACATGGACGCCGGTGCGTTCCTCCACCGCCTGGAACACGGGATGCTCATTGAAGTCGGTAAAGCGGGTGCCCACCCCTCCGGGCATATCAAAGGACATGGTGATGGTCAGATCATCCCCGGAGAGGGGATAGGAGATCACAGCGCGGGGCGCTTCCAGTTCCTCTGCGGAAGCTTCGACAGCTTCAGGGCCAGAGCTTTCGGTCTCCTGAACCGGCGCCGCAGCGGTCTCAGCTGGTGCTTCCGGAACGCTCTGGTCGGATTGGACAGAGCTTGTGCCGTTATTGCCGCAGGCACACAGGGACAGCGCCATGGTGAGACTCAGCAGCCCGGCAAGGGTCTTTTTACATTTCACGGATCGTTCCTCCTGTCTTTTCTGGTATGCTTCCAGTATATCGGACAGAGATTTCTCCGTAAACCGGCAGAAAGTGACGGTCAACCGTCACTTTCTGAACAGAATGTCACGCTCTCTCCTGATTCCGCCGTGCCCGGTAGGCCGAAGGGGTGCTGCCCGTGACGCTTTTAAAGGTTCGCGTAAAGGTCTGGTCGCTTAAATAGCCCACCTGCATAGCCACCTCCCGAATCTTGAGATTCGTGGTACTCAGCAGCACCATGGCCTGGGTCATGCGCTTGTGCTGGAGATAGGGTAGCACGCCGGTTCCCTTCTCCCGCTTGAAGATCCGGGAGAGATAGGAGGGACTGATCTTGAACATACCGGATAGCACATCAATACTGAGATCCGGGTCTGCATAGTGGCGGTCCACATAGTCCGCAATCCGCAGGGCCCGGCTGGCCCCCAGATCCTCCTGGTCGTGAGAGAAGTAGTCGCACAGGCCCAGAGCCACGGATCGAAAGGTGGCAGAAAGCTGCTCCGCTGCCGGGGCGTCCATGATCCTCCGAAAGGCGTCCAGCTCTGAAAGAAAATCCGCGTCGCCGCCGGATGTAATCTCCGCCGTCATCTGGTTTACCAGACCCAGCAGCCGCCGCTTCTCCAGCATCAGGGTATTCCGGCTGTCCAGAGCCCCGGAAGCCGCCTGGATTGCCAAGGCCTCCAGCAGCTTTTTCCGGTTCCCCTCCAGTACGCTGCTGATGAGCCTCCGGTCTCGCTCAAAGGTCGTATCCATCTGCTGATAGGTGGCCGCATCCAGCTGATCGTAGGACAGCGCCCGGTTCTCGATCCGCTGCATATCGATGATCCCCAGAACCTCCAGCACCTCATAGTAGCCGTCATTGAGACCGCCCAGTCCCTGCTTCTCCCGGCTCACCGCCACAGATATTCCATGCAAAGGCGAAAGCCGCTGCACCAGCTGCTGTCCCAGCTCCAGGGGTGAGGCTCCCATGGCACCGTTTCGGCAAAGTACCGCAAAGAACATATCGTCCTGGAACAGCTCCCAGGCATCCCAGCCTGGGGCGTCCGTCAGAAAGGCCCGGGCGATCCCATGGATATCCGGCTCCGGCGGCGGCCTCCATCCGTCCCCCTGCGGCACCGGGCCGCAGAGCCGCAGTCCCAGCACCGCAAACCGATCGGACCGGAAGCAGACGCCAAACTCTCGGAGCAGCTCCGGCAGGGCCTCCACCTCCCTTGCTCGGCCCTTTAGCAACCGCTGAAGCAGGGTGTCCCGTACCGCCTTCTGGATAAATCGTGCCTTCTGATCCATATCCAGCGCCCCTTTCCTTTGGATTCTATATCAGTATGAACGGAAAATGGCTGTATGTCAAGGCAAACCTCGAAAGTCCGCAAATGTGCCCAGACTGCATTGCGGCTGTATATATTTACCAATTCGGCGCGCATACAGCACCCTGGATAATCTCCCCGGCGGGAATCGTCTGCCGCCGAAAAGCTGTGCTCGAAAGTAGTTCCCCCGCGAAATAGAAGATTAATTGTAAAAAAGTTGGACACAAAAGGCAACGCCGCACAAACCGTCAAGAGAGACTGACGATTCGCGCGGTGTTGCCTTATGTACATACGGGGTTAGGAGAACGGCAGCTTTTTCACCACGAATTTCTGATAGCACACACCGGCGGCCAGGCAGAATGCCGCAACCAGCACCCACCAGATATTCGAAATCTTCGTGGTGTACTGAATGACCTTGTAGATTGCCATGTGAATCATCAGAATCTCGCTGGAGCTTTCGCCCAGTAATTCGAAAGGCCGCATGATAGTTTCCATCGGGGAGAACCGGCGGAGCAGGGCGGCAATGTCGGAAATCAGAATCACCACTCCGGGGGTAAACATGGCGTAGGGATACCACCAAATACCCAGCCGATAGCCCAGGCCCCAGGCGTCATAGCGGTAGACGATGACCATATACCAAAGGCCCAGCACCAAAAGCAGATAGGAGATCACCCGAATCCGGTTTTCGTGGGGGCATTTCAGCTGCTCCAATCGGCCAAACAGCATACCGGTCAGGAACACCATCGCACGGCACATGAGCATACTGGCCTTATACCCCGGGAGAATCCACTGAATGACCACGGTTACGGCGCACAGCACCAGCCAAAGCACCACCGGATGCTTCGTGCGGCAAAACAGCCGATAGAGGGGCGCCGCCATCAGGAAAAATGCCCAAACGGCGGAGAAATACCAGTTGAGCTGCTTATACTGTCCCAGCCACCAGCCAAGTAAGGTGATGCTGCCGAAGAATTCCTTCCAGTTTAAGTACCCGAGGAAGTGCATGAGCAGGCTCCAGAGCACCAGAACGGGAATCAATCCCGGGAGAATCCGGCTCAGGCGCTTTTTGAGATATCCTTTGCCGCCGTGGGAGCGGATGGAGTGGCAAGCCCCCAGTCCGGAGAAGAACAGGAATAAATCCACGCCGCAGCACAGGTTGTCATGAATCACCCGCAGCTTATAGTGGGAAATCACAAAGGGCGCGTGGAAAATCACAACCCCCAGGATGGCCAGCCCCATCAGCAGACTGCGGCTTTCTCTGATACGGGAGAACAACGGCTTATCGCTGTCCGGAGATCAGCCAGGGCGCGGGCTCCCGGTCGAAGGTGCCCTTGCTGTTGAGCCGGGAAACGCCCACCTGCACCAGCTCCTGAATTTTCAGCCCCTGACTGGAGAAAATACCGGGCAGGGCGGAGAGCTGATGGAAGTCCAGGGTGTAGACAAAAATCCGCATCTCGGGATTCCGGCCCAGCAGGAATGCAATCTCGCTGGCAGTATACTCCGACGCCACCAGAAATGCCAGAGAGGGAACCGGCAGACGGGCGGAATCGCTGACGCTGCCCAGGCAGGTGACGTTGTTCAGGCCAAAGCCCTTGGCGTTTTCCTCCATGGTGGCAAGGTCGCTGGGGTTGTGCTCTACGGCGATGATGGTGCCCTCGGCTGCCACCAGCGCGGCCTCCACGGCGATGCTGGCGGCCCCCACGGTGAGAATGGTGTCCCGCAGCTCCACCTGGAGCTTGGATAGAATCACCGAGCGGATTTCGCTGCTGACATAGCGGATGGAGCCGGCGCAGAACCGCTGATTGTCCAGACCGATCTGATAGGTGCTCCGATAGTTCTCATTGATAATCAGCATGGCGGCGGGGGCATTGATGCCCCGGTCGATCATATCCTGCAGCTTGTCGTGCTTGATGGGGCCGGTGGGTTCGCTGCCCTCGTTATAGAGAATGTCGCAGTCGCCCAGACCGGCGTCCCACATATCATAGAAGATGTTGGGGTGCCCGGCGTCGGTGAGCACCATTACCTGGCGGGTGGACTGTACGGCGGGAATCAGGTTCTTGTTCTGCCGGGTGATATCCAGAATCAGCAGGGTGGCCAGATCCAGCTCGTCGTATTCGGAAAAATAGCTCAGCCAGCGGAGAATCGCCGCATTGCCGAAATCGGTTCGTTTCATAAAAGCTCCTCCTTTGGGAATCAAATAATCCATATTGCCCATTATATCACACCTTCTCCCGGGAGAAAAGAAGTCCCGACATTTTTTGCAGATGTTTTGACTCCGCACCATTGCGCCCGGGAAAAAATTGTGATATGATGAATGCACCGAAATGAAGGAGGTATACGAATTATGGAGCTTCTGCATACATTCTTTGCGCCGGACGGCCCCGGCTTTGGCGGCCCTGGCGGTCCTGGTGGTCCTGGTGGTCCCGGCGGTCCTGGTGGCCCCGGTGGTCCCGGCGGTCCCGGCGGTCCTGGTGGCCCCGGTGGTCCTGGTGGCCCCGGTGGTCCTGGTGGTCCTGGTGGTCCCGGTGGCCCCCCGCCCATGGGGCCCACAAAACCCGGCACTGCCCAGGAACTGAAGGATTTTTCTGAGGCCAAGTATCCCGATGCTGTGTCCCTGTGCTATACCCTGGGACTGGTAGAGCCTGAGAATCAGGGGGAGGATTTCTTTCTGAAGCCCCAGGCACCGGCATCTGAGGAAGCACGCAAGGCCATGGCAGAAAAGGCAGCTGCCCTGGGCGGCAAGAAGACGGACTTTGTTCCCGCCGGCCCGACCCTGGACGAGGCTTGCCAGCAGGTGGCCGATGCGCTGCTAGAGGGCGAAAACGGCATGCCCACCCTGAAGCTGGTGGACAAGACCCAGGAGCTTGCCACCCTGACCATCGGCGCGGACGAGATCTACATGGCAGTTCCCGGCAAGGAGCTCACCATGACCGTCTCCGGCGTGGGCACCAACATGAAGCCCGGTACCTATGAGAACGTTACCCTGACCGTAACCGATTCCTATCTCAAAACCACCGGCGGCCCCGGCGGCGTTCACACCCATCATTTCCGCACGGCGCTGTTTGTAAAGGACGGCGAGATCGTGGAGAATAAGTCGGTGAAGGCAGCCATTCTCAGCGGCACCGTGTCCGGCGAAAAGGCAGAAAACCTGAAAATCGACAACCATGAGCATCTGTTCAACGGTGTGATGATCACCGGCGGCAAGTATGAGATTGACGGCGCTGACCTCAACTTCGTGGGCAACGGCGGCAACGACTTCCAGGGCTATGGCGCTGGCATCATGACCACCGGCGATGCGGACGTTGTGGTAAAGGACGCGCGCATCCATGTAGAGGGTGCGATCCGTTCCGCAGTTTGGTGCGGCGGTGAGAGCCACTTGAAGGTGGAGGACTCCGTCATCGACTCCAAGGATGCCGATCCCTTCGACAACGATTTCCGCAGCTTGTCCGTTCCCATGATGAAGTGCGTTCCCTTCGCACTGGGCCTGGACGGCAACTGCCGCGCCACCAATGTGCTGGAGGCCGGTCAGGTAAGCTATGAAAACAGCATTGTGGTAGCCGAAAAGTGGGCGCCCCTGTCCACCGATTCCGGCTATCCTCCCACATCCCTGACCGTGAAGAACGTCCTGGCAGGCGTTGGTTCTCTGGAAGAGGCCGTACCCGGCAAGGAGTACACCGCCACCAAGACCGTGGCAGGGAAGACCTGGGGCTATACCATGGGCGGCAGCGGCTATGTGGCCTATGGCGACGGCGGCGTAACCAACCTCTTTGAGGACTGCCAGTTCTATTCCCCCGACTACATCCTGATCTGCACCGGCGTGAAGCCCATGACCTTTAAGAATGTCACCGCCAAGGCTGGCAGAGCAGGCTTTATGTGGCATCAGGCCCAGGGCGGCAGCCTCACCGTGGAGGGCGGCTCCTATGACTTTGACAAGTGCGGCTTCCAGATCAAGTCCGGCGCCTACGTCCACATTGACGTGAAGGGCGCAGACATCAAGCTGGGCGAAAACGGCGTGCTGATTCAGCAGCTGGAGAGCGACGATGCAGGCGGCATTGTCACCCGGAAGTACGTGGTGCCAATGCAGGAGGACGATTGGTCCACCGTGGCGCCTGCCGAGCGGGAGATCCCCGATTCCACCGCAGTCTTCACCGGCGAAACCCTCACCGGCGATATCTACAACTCCGTCTACGGTGCAAAGCATGGCCTCAGCGTGACCCTGAAGCACTCCACCTTGACCGGCGTGGTGTCCTCCTCCCATGCAAACCACCTGAAGGCAGACGGCACCGTGGCCCCCGGCGGCACTGTGTTTGAGCAGGACAACCACTGGGATGCCAAGACCACCGCAGATTATCATGTGGTGGACGACAAGGCCTATCTCTATGCCGGTCGCCTGAAAAACACTGCGGCTCCCGCCGTGAACAACCCTGTCTCCCTGACTCTGGAGGACGGCGCGGTTTGGACTGTCACCGGCACCAGCTATCTGAGGAACCTGACCATCAGCCAGGACTCCAAGGTCTGCGGCACCATTACCGTGGACGGCAAGGAAGTATCCGGCGCCGGTACCTATACCGGTGAGATCGTGGTCAAGCCTTAATCGCAATATGGAATCGGAAGCCCCCTCGAGCTTTAGAGGGGGCTTCTGTTTCCCGGAGAAAGGAGCGGAACCTATGATTCGCCATATTTCCATGTTCCAAATGGAGCCCCAGCCCGCCAATGGGAAAACCGTCGCGGAGAACACCCAGGCACTGGTGGACTTCTTGAATGAACTGCCCGCCCAGGAGCCCAGCATTGTGGGCAATCGGGTGGCGTCCTATGTGGGGCGGCAGCCGGAGCTTCCGGAGGAGGCCCCGGTGCTGTTCCATCAGGTGGTGCAGATGATCGACTTTGCAAAGCCCGAGGATGCAGCGGCCTATCCGGAATCTCAAGCCCACAAGTCCCTGATGGCATTTACTCAGGGCATGGTGAAAAAGGTCAGCACCATTGACTTTGAGATCTAAAATCTGAATTAAGACCGAGAATACCCCTGTGCAGCGGAAATTTTGCTGCACAGGGGTGTTTTGGATGATCGGGATAATTATTCGCTCAGATAATTCTTTGCGCTGTCGGCGGCAAAATAGCCGGAGTTGACCGCCCAGGTAAGCTCAGTCAGGGGGCCCAGCACGCTGCGGGTATACCAGGTGGAGGCTGCGTCACCCACTGCATACAGGCCGGGAATCACGGTGCCGTCCTTGCGGATGACCTCCACATCCTCGTTGGTCATTACGCCGCCGAAAGCACCCTCGGCAAACCGCTGGCCCAGGAACGCATAGAACGGGCCGTCGGTGATGGGCTCGGCGGGAGGG
>ERZ1034844.1411-NODE-1411-length-11293-cov-16.109895_pt1 | contig 11293 bp, 10 predicted proteins | sample MGYA00520594_ERZ1034844 | MGnify/ENA primary metagenome ERZ1034844 (study PRJEB33766, sample SAMN09781733) | gut metagenome | biome: gut microbiome | host: Homo sapiens | place: Madagascar | study: EMG produced TPA metagenomics assembly of the PRJNA485056 data...
ACTTCTTTAGGGAATTCACACTCGGAGACGTTACAGCTGCCGGAAGGCATTCTGTTCGTTCCGGGAGTTAGTCCCTTTGCTTCATTTTAATTAACTTTCAAGTTACCGATCTTCCTCTTTTCTCTTACCTCTCCGCCGAAAATATATCAGCACCCCAATGGATATCAGTCCCTCCACAAGATAGATGCCTGTATGAACATTGAGTATTCGCACCAACCTTTCAGGGCTGTCCATGTGAAATAATATATCACGATATCCTGCGCACACATACATGGTGGTAGCTGCCAGTACGAAACCGGGATGTACTCCGGTTTTCTCCGTGATCATCCGGTAGATTTCGAACGCCAGCAGGAAAACATTTAAGAGCGAGATTACGATCAGTTCCGCATTTAGGGCAGGGCCTACGGCTATCAGTTCCACTACTCTGGAAAGATTTCCCAAAAGTACTTCCATCATAATCACATACGTAGACACAATCGCCACAAGAAGCGAGATACCGCATACCATTGTCATCTGTTTGCTGCTTCGATCTATGGTGACAGTACCCGTTTTGCTCTGCTGGACGCCGACATAGAGCAGCATTCCGAGTACCAGCGCCAACGTTATCACATACACACTTCCAAAACCATACCCGATCATACAACAATAGAGCAGGATTCCCAATACCACCATGCACGCAATCATCTGCCGCTGCTTCCGCCGTTCCTGCTGTTTCGCCAGTCTTACGACTTCTGTCACTGCCTGCTTTCCGTCCGTAGACCGCTCTCCGGTCACAATGTCCTGAATCGGCAGTTCTAAAAGCTCAGACAAATTCTCCAGAACACTGATATCCGGGAAGCTGTCTCCGTTCTCCCAACGGGAGATTGCTTTATTGGTCACTCCCAACATCTCCCCCAGTTCACTTTGTGTATAATTTTTATTTTGTCTGGCTTCCCGGATCAGATTGCCCGTTTTCTGCTTATCCATAAAAAATTTCCTCCCTATGATTTCTTATGCACATTTGTGATTTTATAGTAACAAAGCAAGCCCAAAACGGCAATCCATTGTAACGAGACTCTTCTGTTTCTAGTATTTTCCCGACGTTTTTATATATAAAAATCCCCTCGGCAAGAAACCTGCCCAGGGGAATAGTCGTAGATATTTTTCCAAAATTATGAATACATTTTTTGATTATACATTTTTACAAACGGCGTCATATCAATGTCTCTCTTTTGTGTATTCTTTATGTACCCTAATACTTTGGTATTTTCTGCAATACACCTTTGATCATTTTGTATCAATGCCAAATTTTCCTTCTGTTTCTGTTGATTTTTTGCTACAGTATCCATATATTTCATCATTTCACTGTTGAATTTTTTGCTTTCTTCACTATTCTCTCTGATAGCTTTAGCAAGCTCAAATGTCATGTTATCCAATTTGTCCAGTACCAGATCCAATTTATGGTCTATCTTGTTCAGAGTACCTTGAATGGTGTCTAAACGATATTCAACTTCAAATTTGTCATACGCTTCCAAAAGCGTCCTAACCCTTCCGCTGTCTATGTATTCCTTGAATGCACTAATTGCCACAAGATTCTGATATTTTACATAAATAACTTTATCGGAATATAACAATGCAAGTACTTCCTTTATCTCACTTATCCGATTTTCTACGTGATTGATTGCTTCGTTCCATAATGCCAGCTTCGTCTGGTATTCCCTTTCCAACTCTTCATTTTTTAAGATAGCTTTCCTTATTTCTTCACGGTTCTTGGCTAGTTTTTCCTCTTCATCCGCATCCATGCTATAACCCAAATACATAAAAAAGATAAAGGTGACTATTTCCGCAACTATCATGCATCCAAAGCAAACACTATCACTATTAAGGCCTCCTAGAAAAGCTGAAATAATTGCGCCGATAATTGCTGCTGGAATACAGCAAACTAAAAATCCGAAAACAGCTATGCCACCTCCCTCATGTTTCTGTTCCCATTCATGCGGCACAAACACATTCTCAAGCGCCGGCATATTTACCCTCAACTGCTGAAGTAAAGTTTTCTGCTTGTCTAACAGAATTTCCTCTCCAAAGATTACATTCAGATATTGAGCTAAATCTGCCGTCGTCCTTGTAATATCGTTCATTCCATTTCCCTCCTTCGTGAAGATATCTGATGCGTACATTATATAATCTATACATCATTTATGCAAGCATGAGTTTTCACGTATAATGTGTGAGAAAGGATGTATCATGCTACGCTTAAGAATATTAGAAATATTAAATGAACAAAACCATACAAAATATTGGCTCTATAAACAAATGGATCTTAGTTATCAAAACTTTAATCGCATGATTACAAATCAGACCTCTTCCATCCGATTTGATAATTTGGAAAAGCTTAGTCAGATTCTTAACTGTTCCATAAGTGAGTTGTTTGAACAGGTTAATGATGATACGCTTTCCTAAATTAAATAAAAACATCTTCTTAGTATTGCAGGATCTTATCGCGTATCTTAAGTTTTCTTACAATCTACGCTTTCGTATGTTCTACTTTTGCTATCCTTTTTAATTGTATTCTGACATATATCTCTACACAAAAAGTCCCCTCGGCGAGGGGGAGTGTGTACCGAGGGGATAGAGAGAAAAGTATTTTGTTGAAAGAGGCGGGTTCCTTTTTCAAGTATTATAATACCGTAATTTATTTATATTTACTAAGGATTTTATGGGGAAATTTCATTGAAAATACTGTTTTTTTGTGGTATTCTGACAGCAGCTTCAATATAGCGACTGCAGTTTGGGAAAACAGATCAATCATACGGCAAAATACAGGAATGTGCATAGGAAGTGAGGGCTCAGACATGGACATCACAAGCAAGAACGGAAAACGCGGCAGAAAAGATATCGACCGAATCATCGTGGAAAAAGGCCGCAGAGGTGATTTCTCTCCCCTGCAGCCGGATCATTATCACAATTTTTATGAAATTTTCTATCTGTGGTCCGGGAGCTGCCGTTTCCTGTTAAAGGACACCGTCTATCAGTTGGAAGCCGGGGATCTGGTATTTATTGCTCCGGGCGAACTGCATCACTCTCTGTATTCCGCCGGTGAAGTCTGCGAGATCGTTATGATCTATTTTAAGGAGGACTATCTGCATTTATCGAGTTTTCCTGCTACAGCCGATTCTTCCGAATCTCCAGCACCGAATGGGCATTCTGCTCTTAATATGCCTGCAACTTACAATACATTTTCTTCCAACAGTATCACTCCTGCGACAAATAACCGGGAAGATACCAGCGGAAAACTCCATTCCTTCATGGGCAGTATCCCTGCGGTATATCAGGATGCCCTGCACTCTCTGCTGACACGGATGCTCACGGAGAATTCCCGTTTTGACCAATATTCCGAGCATTTTGAGCGCTGCTATCTGGAAGAGCTGCTGTTAATGCTGATGCGTCATTCCGTCATGAACGAAAAGGAGCCGGATCTGCTGAATTCCCGGGATGCGGATATTCTGCTCGCCACCAAATATATTTACAACAATTTCCGCAACCCTCTGACACTGGAGGAGGTATCATCCGTGGCTTCCCTAAGTCCTACCTACTTCAGCAAAAAGTTCAAGCTGATCACCGGCATGGGATTCAAGGAATACTTAAACTTCGTGCGGTTAAAACACGCACAGACGGCTCTTCTCACCACGAATAGTTCCATCACCGACATTGCATTGGAATACGGCTTCAATGACAGCAATTATTTTAAGGATCTGTTTAAAAAAGTTTACGGAAAATCTCCTCGGGAATATCGTAAAAATCCGGACTGACATCGGGCTTCTTTTCAGAAGTCTCCTCTATGTTTTCCTCTTTCAGGCGCTCTTCGGTCTGTTTTTCGATCTTCTCTTCCAGTGCTGCCCGGATGGCATCCTGGACAGTGTCGAATTTTTCCAAGAATTTGTCCCATTCTTTGAGAGTGAATTCCTGATTGCCGATTTGGTATTTCGTCTCTGTATCGCCGTTTTGAAGCTTGTCGTAAATCTCCTGCATTTTCTCGCGGATCTGCTCCATGAGACTTAAATCTTCCTGTTCCGGCTCTCCAGTGGTTTCAACAGCATCCTTTCCCGATGCTCTTTCCGTCTCTCTTGACTTCGACGATTCTTCGATACCATTTGCACTCTCACTGCTATCTGTGTCTGCATTATTCTCTACAGAATCACCGTTCTCCATATCATCCAGTTCCTTCTCCATCTCCCGGATCTTCTTATCCCGGGCCAGGGCACGCAGGATCAGGTTCACATCCTCCGGGCTGAACATCCCGATAGCCTTGGACAGGGCATCGATGTTGTTCCGGTTCACCAAAAGACTCCCCCCGCCGGACAGCGGAATGTTGATACAGTTTTTCTCATTCGAAGTATCTCCCAATGTCAGGCAGTTATGATCATAATCACAGACAAATACCACACCTTGATATTCAATAACGCCGTTCTCCGCCATCTCTCCATACGGCACTTTGTCTTTGCCTTCGATACGACGGTTCAGCCGCACGCCACGCATCACCGGAGCTGATGTCTTGTCTTCTTCCTTTGCAGACTCCTCCAAACGCTCCGCAAAACGTGATTCCGTATCTGCCACACTCTGTAAAGTTCCCTCATTCACCCTCTTCTGTGTCTCATACACAAAAGTCCTTCCATAGCCGATTCCTGTTACTGCCATAATCTCCCTCTCCGGGCAGTGATTCCTGCCCCGGCATAAAACGGATGGTCGCCTTCTCCTAAGGCAGCCATCCGTAGCTTGTTCTCCATCCATGGTATCTGTATTTTCCTATATAATAGTATCGACACACATGGGGAGAATCTTTATGGTCTTGTAAAACTTACAATTGCAACCCTCGGCTGACTGCATAGGCACTGACTGCATAATCAAAAATTTTTGATTGCATGACAGAAAACCGTATGTTATACTGTGAAAAGAAAGTCGAAACAAGAATCAGGTAGCAATGTCAGCGTGGACATCTTCGGATGCTCGCGCTTTTTCTTTTACCTGAATGCATTCCGGGGAGCTGCTAATGGAAAATCCGTCCGGAATGACTCGGTTTCATCCGATTTTGAAAGTGCATCTTACAGCCAAGGGAGGAGAATGTTATGGTAGAGCTCATTACAAATGTGAACAGTGCCGTCAACGGGTTTGTGTGGGGCGTTCCCATGCTGGTACTTTTGGTGGGTACCGGTATCCTGATGACCGTTCTGACAAAGTTTTTCCAGTTATCCCATATCGGACACTGGTTCAAAAATACGGTCGGCGGTATCTTCAACGACAAACATGTGACGAAGCATACGGAAGACGGAGATCAGTCCATCTCCCAGTTCCAGTCTCTGTGCACCGCGCTGGCAGCTACGATTGGTACCGGTAATATCGTAGGTGTGGCAAGTGCTCTGGTGGCCGGCGGTCCCGGTGCGATCTTCTGGATGTGGGTCGTAGCCTTTTTCGGTATGATGACAAACTATTCGGAAAATGTACTAGGCATCTACTATCGCCGCAGGAATTCCAAAGGAGAATGGAGCGGCGGTGCCATGTATTATCTGAAGGACGGTCTCGGCTCCTATAAAGGCTGCAGGCAGATCGGCGCCGTACTGGCAACGCTGTTTTCCGCTTTCTGTCTGTTAGCTTCCTTCGGTATCGGCAATATGAGTCAGGTGAACTCCATCGCCGCCAATATGACTTCCGCCTTTTCGATTCCCGCGACCGTGACCGGTATCGTCCTGGTGCTCGTAGGTGCGCTCGTTATCGTCGGCGGATTAAAACGAATTGCTTCCGTAACGGAGAAACTGGTGCCTTTCATGGCAATTGCTTATGTTCTCGGTGCACTCGTGATCTTTTTTGCCAATATCAATCATGTCGGTGCTGTATTTACCGCTATTTTCAAGGGTGCTTTCGGTCTGAAAGCCGTAGGCGGCGGTATCGTGGGTTCCGGAGTGAAGCTGGCGCTGACCTGGGGCATGAAGCGCGGCGTCTTCTCTAATGAAGCCGGCCTCGGTTCCTCCGTTATGGTGCATTCCAGTTCTAATGTAAAAGAGCCGGTTCGGCAGGGAATGTGGGGCATCTTTGAGGTATTTGCAGATACCATGGTCGTGTGTACACTGACCGCTTTCGCCGTGCTGTCCTCCGGACTGATCGACCTGGATACCGGTGCCGTGCTGGTGGATGTGTCCGGTTCCGCTCTGGTGGGTCAGGCTTTTGCTACCGTATTCGGCAGCTTCGGTCCCGCCTTCATCGCCATTGCGATCCTGCTGTTTGCATTTTCCACGGTTCTTGGCTGGAGTCATTACGGTTCCAAAGCCTGGGAATATTTATTCGGCACCAAATCAACGATTATCTATAAGGTAGCTTTCGTACTGATGATTTTCATCGGCTGCACCATGAACTTGGGCCTTGCCTGGGATCTGTCGGATACCTTCAATGGACTGATGGCAATTCCCAACCTGATCGGCGTCATCGCATTGTCGCCCGTAGTGGTCAAGATTACCAGAAACTATGTAACGCGTATTATTAAGAAGGAAAATGTAAAACCGATACTGTCTGTGTTCCCCGAGATACAGAAAGAGCAGGAAAAGGCTGTGTAGACAGTAAAATACCGCTTGCACACTCTAAAGTCATGCACAAGCGGTATTTTTGCTTTGAAATTTATAGGTGAATTTCTACAGCTTCCACCCTACGGCTTCCATCTGGGTTGCCTTCATGTGGCTGTAAATGCCGTTCGCGGCTTCGAGTTCTGTGGGTGTTCCCTGCTCTGCCACCACACCGTCTTTCAATACGACGATCTTGTCCGCATCCGCCACGGTACGCATGCGGTGTGCAATGATCATGACCGTCTTGTTGCGGATCAGTTTAGACAAGGATTCCTGAATCAGCGTCTCGTTATCCACATCCAGGGAAGCCGTCGCTTCATCCAACAGGATAATGGGCGCATCCTTCAGGAATGCTCTGGCTATGGAGATGCGCTGTCTCTCACCGCCGGACAGTTCCGAGCCGTTCTCGCCGATCATAGTCTGCCAGCCGTTTGGCAGTTTTTCCGCGAACTCATCACAATGCGCCAGCTTTGCAGCTGCCAGTACTTCTTTGTCCGTGGCATTCTGCTTACCGATACGGATATTTTCCATGATTGTATTGTTGAACAGCGTCACGTCCTGAAATACGATGGCATACAGGTACATCAACGTCTCCGGATCAATCGTGGAGATATCCATACCGCCTACCGTGATCTTACCCTTTTCAATATCCCAGAACCGGGAAGCCAGTCTCGATACAGTGGTCTTGCCACCGCCGGAAGGTCCGATCAAGGCAGTCACTTCTCCCTGTTTTGCCGTAAAAGTCACATCTTTCAGAACCATATCCTGACTGTCATAAGAGAATCCCACATGAGAAAATTCGATATCATAGCCTGCCGGATCCATGGTATCCGCACCGGTCTGAATCTTCGCAGACAGAATCTCATCCAGTCGCTCGCTCTGCACACCGGTACTGATAATGGCTGCAAGATTCTGCAATGCCACCTGCAGAGGATCATACATTCTGGACACCAACAGTAAAAATACGAAGAATGTCAATACATCGATCTCACCTTTGACCAACAGGATACCTCCGGTCAATGCCACGGTTGCGATTCCCAGCTTTAAGATCATCTGTGCACCGCCGACAAACACAGCGGTTCCAAGCTCCGTCGTCAGCGCATGCTTCTCCACCGCACGGATCTTGCCCTCCAGACCTTCCATATATTCTGCCTGTGCATTGTTGGCTCTGAGGTCTCTCACCGTCTCCAGACATTCCTGAATGCCGTCCGCGCAGTCCATTTTTAACTTCATCTGCTTTTTGCTCAGGCTCTTCTGCACTTTTCTCGAACAGCCTACAATGAGAAAAGATACCGGCAGCACCCACAGCGCTGCGATTGCCATTTTCCAGTTCAGAAAAAAGGTACCAATGGCAATCAATGTCGTGGAAATAATGGAACCTACCAGCTCCGGTACATAATGGGAAGAGGCTGTCTCCATGGTGGCACAGTCCGACATAATGGCGCTGGTCAGATCAGACAGATCTTTTTTCCCGAAAAAGGACAACGGAATTTTGCGCAGCTGTTCCGCCAGGGCGATTCTCCGCACACCGCTCTCCACATAAGTTGCCAGGAATGTGGCACGATACTGGATCAATGTAGTAATGGCGATCAATGCCAGACACAAGAGACACCCGATCAGATAGAATACACCTCTCCCTGCCATCGTCCCCTGCAGATAGTCTCTCACCAGAAAATATAACATCCACACCGGGAACATCAATACCAGGTCTGAGACCGTAACGGATACGAATGCTTTCATCATATCCTGTGCACCTTTTTCCGAAAGTGCGTATCTATGTTGCAATTTTTCCTGTAAAATACTCATTCTAATCTCCATTCCGCAGGCGCCACAATATAGCCAAAGCCATATTTATATGGCTTGTGAAAAAATTTGCTATCAAGCATATTTTTCACACTTCTCCCGACTCGTATTAAATACACATTGCAAACTCTGCATCGTAAAAACCTCTGCATAACTCTTTTCTTCTGATTGTTCTACGTTATTCAAAGCCTGCAAAACTTTAAACTATCAGCCCCCTTAAGCGCCGACCTTCCAGCTCACGGACTTGTTGTATTCTTCCCACATATGGGCATACAGTCCGTTCTGTGCAAGCAGTTCTTCATGTGTTCCCTGTTCTGCGATCTCGCCGTTTTTCAGGACGCAGATCCGGTTTGCATCCACTACGGAAGACAATCTGTGTGCGATCATGATCACGGTCTTGCCCTTGGAAAGTCCGGTGAATGCTTTCTGCACTTTGGCTTCATTATCGGGATCGGCAAAAGCGGTCGCCTCGTCAAGGATCAGGATCGGTGCGTTTTTCAGCATTGCTCTGGCAATGGACAGGCGCTGTGCCTCACCGCCGGAGACATAAGTACCCTGACTGCCGATGACCGTATCCACACCGTTCGGCATTTTGGCGATGATGTCCTCACACTGGGCATTTTTCAAAGCTTCCATCACTTCTTCCCTGGTGGCATCTTTTTTCCCCATGCGGACGTTATCATAGATCGACATTTTCAACAGTTTGCTGTCCTGGAACACGAAAGATACCATATCCATCAGCTGTGCGGAAGGAATATCCTTTACATCCACGCCGCCGATGCTGATCTTCCCTTCGGTGACATCATAGAAACGGGCGATCAGACCGGCTAGCGTCGTCTTACCGCCGCCGGAAGGCCCTACGAAAGCGACATGCTCTCCTTCTTTGATATCCAGATTGATCTGATGCAGGGCATCGCGCTCGGCATTTTCATAACGGAAGGATACGTTCTGCAACGCAACGGAATATTCCGGAATCTCCTGCTTCGTCGTTGCCTCCGGCAGAGGTTTTCTGTTTAAGATGCCTTCCGTTCTCTTCAGAGCATCCTCCACGATCATCTGATTCTCGCCGCCGTACATGATCTTACCGAGGGTCACAGTCAGCACGGGGGTAATGATGATGTAAAACAGCAGATTGATCAGTACTTCCGGATCACCGTTTGCTCCGCCGAACCAATAGGCAGCGCCAATGAGAATCGCAAAAATGGCATTGATCAATGTAGTGAAACCGACCATAGGCCACATCAGATCTTTCGTATATGCGATGGTCCATTTTTCATATTTCTTAATCGAAGTCTGGAAACGCTTGAAGGAAAAGACCGACTGTCCGAAGGTCTTGACCACCGGGATACCGCGAACGTACTCCACCGCCTCGCTGGACATTTCTTCCAGCGCATTCTGGTACTCTTCCATCTTGTCTTTCATACGCTGACCGGTCATGGCCCCCATGATGAGAAAAGCAAATACCACAGGCACCAGACTTAATAAGCCCAGTTTCCAGTCAAATACTACCAGCAAAAGCAACAGTCCCACAGGCGTTGCCACTGCTCCTGCTTTATCCGGCAGTTGATGCGCCAGGTAGGTCTCCGTGGCCGCGGTGGATTCATTGACGATCTTGCGGATTTTGCCACTGCCTTCACTGTCCATGAACCCCATGGGAAGTGTCAGAATGTGCCGCATCAGGGTGCTTCGCATGTTGGCCTGCACATGGAATGCCGCAATGTGGGAGCACAGCAGTCCGCAGATATAGATGAACATGGATAACAGTGCAAATCCCACCGCCCGCCAGCCCAAGCCGGACAGATTCTGCGCTTTGCTGTAATCCGGTGCCGCCAGTACGACTTCCTGCATGATCCGCCAGATATCATAAAACGGCAGTAATGCAATCAGGGCACTGACCGCAGACAGAATCCATGACGCGATGGTCAGGTACTTGTAGTTGCCCGCATAAGCGAACAGCTTCTGCATAGAGCTTTCTTTTTTCATGTGATCTTTCCCTCTTTCCCTTTGATTTAATGTGATTCCTTAATTTCTAAAATTTCTTTTCATTTCGTCCGGATTTTCATCGTTCTCTTTTCCGGATATTTTTGTGCTCTATTGTTTTTTATATATAACACTGCTTATTGAGAATTAGTTTCAACTAACCGTTGATTTTTAAGATAGACTGCTACCGTAATCTTCCATAGCAGTCTTATCTTATGATTCACCCCAGCTTGATGATGGCTCCCCATCCGCCGTAGTGATACTTCTCCAGCATATGCAGATATTTTCTGGCGGTATCCCTGTCCATGCGGTGTCTGACGACTTCGAACATACTGTCAAACATGGCTCTCGACATGATATGTAGGAATTCCTCGGTGATCATGCTGCCTTCCTGTAGGAATTGTGTGGCTTCCATATACTTGTAGGTATACTCCGTCTCAATGTCCACCAGATGCTCCACGAAATCCTGATACCTGGTACCGTAAGAGGCATCCAGCAGTAACCGGAAATCATCGAACCGGTCATAGACATAGTCAAGCATTTCATCCATACCGCCTACCACATAATCCTCCATTACCTTCGGCTGTTCCTCTGCCTCTCTGGCATGAAACGCCTCCTGGGTCTTAAGGAATATCTGCGTCAGCCCTTCCGCCGCCGGTTCCACAATCGCACAAAACAATCCTTCCTTGTCCCCAAACCGGGAATAGATGGATCCGGTAGTAGTGTCCGCCTTCGCCGCGATGGTCCGCAGGGATGCTTCGGAATATCCCTTCTCCAGGAATTCTTCCTTGGCGCAGGCCAGAATTTTCTCTGAAACTCCTTCAATCGGTTTTGTCACTTTTTCCTCCAAAAAAATATTCATAACAGCGTTATATAACACTGTTATGAATATAAACACATTTCATTTTTTTGTCAAGAGG
>ERZ1034844.1414-NODE-1414-length-11277-cov-5.847888_pt1 | contig 11277 bp, 10 predicted proteins | sample MGYA00520594_ERZ1034844 | MGnify/ENA primary metagenome ERZ1034844 (study PRJEB33766, sample SAMN09781733) | gut metagenome | biome: gut microbiome | host: Homo sapiens | place: Madagascar | study: EMG produced TPA metagenomics assembly of the PRJNA485056 data...
CTGGCAAGCAATCAAATGTCGAGCGATGGAGGTGAGTTATATGCAAAGACTTTTGAATTCTTCACTCTTCGTTCTTCACTCTTCACTTAATAAGGCGTCAGCCTTTTTTACCTTTTTACCTTTTTACCTTTAAATTTCCTTTTTACCTTTAAAAACTCTTTTACCTTTAAAAACTCTTTTACCTTTAAAAATATAACCTTTTTAGTATTTTTTTGAACATAATGTGAGGTTCTATAGATTAAAAATGTTACCTTTGCAAAAATTAAGCTAAAGCCGTGTGCTATGCTTCCACTAAAAAGAGAAGAACAATGTTGGCTTAAAGATGCCATTTATTGGCTTAAAGATGCCATTTGTTGGTTTAAAGCTGCCATTTGTTGGTTTAAAGATAACCATTGTTGGTGATAGACAGAACAATGTTGGTGGGAGATGATGGCAAGGCTTGACAACAAGTAAAAGATAATAACAATAAAAATAAGGTAAAAGGCAACGGCCAAACCTATTGGCGTGTGACTGCGCATTTGTGTCCGCCAGTAGGTTTCGTCGAGCATACATCTGAAGTTTTTATAGAAAAACAGTCACATTATGGCTCAGAATATTTTTAAAGGATTAGGAGTAGCTCTAATCACCCCGTTCACACCAGAAGGGGATGTAGACACAAAGTCGTTAAAGCGTTTGGTGGAATACCAGATTCAGAACGGTGCCGACTTTCTTTGCATCCTCGCTACAACAGGCGAGACACCTTGTCTCTCGGCTGAAGAGAAAGAAACGATTAAGCAGTTGGTCGTAGACGTAAACCAGGGCCGCGTGCCCATCCTCATGGGATGCGGTGGCAACAACACACGAGCTGTGGTTGAAGAACTGAAGAACGCCAACTGGAAAGGCATTGATGGTGTGCTGAGCGTATGTCCCTACTATAACAAACCATCACAGGAAGGTCTGTACCAACATTTCAAGGCCATTGCCGAGGCAAGCCCTCTGCCCGTGGTGCTCTATAACGTGCCGGGACGAACAGGCGTGAACCTGAAGGCAGAAACCACCATCCGTCTGGCTCGCGACTGCGAAAACATCGTGGCCATAAAAGAGGCAAGCGGCAGCTTGGAACAGGTTGACGAGATCATAAAGAACAAGCCCTCGCGCTTCGACGTCATCAGCGGCGACGATGCTCTGACGTTCCAGATGGTAGCCAGCGGTGCAGCCGGCGTAATCTCGGTCATCGGCAACGCCCTACCCAAGGAGTTCTCACGAATGATTCGTCTTGAGTTCAACGGCGAGTATGAGCCTGCACGAAAGATCCATCATCGTTTCAACGAGCTCTACTCTCTGCTCTTCGTCGACGGCAACCCCGCTGGCGTTAAGGCTCTCCTCCACGAGATGGGATTCATCGACAACGTGTTGCGCCTGCCCCTCGTGCCTACACGTCTCACAACAATACAGAAAATTTCAAACATATTGAAAGATCTGAAAATCTAAAAACAAGACGTTCAACAGAACAAGCAACAGCACATAACAACACATATCAGCACACGTCCCCGAAGCGATCGAACACAAGCAAACAGATTGTTTTGCATGCGTCACATCGCTTCGCAGACGTGTGTTTTTTTGTGCAAAACAGACAATAAAACGTTGGGCTACGAACAAAAACAATGACTTTAAATAAAATTGACAAACCATAATAGGATATAAGCGAAAAAACTTGTAACTTAGCAAGTTGAAACAATCAAATCTCTAAAATTCATTATTATGGCACAACAATTTTATCAAAAAGGAAAATTTTACACCTTACCCATTATTGAAATAAGAAACGAAGGGACAAACTCGTTTTTCATAGTTGACGCAAACGGGCGCGAATATGCAATTAAGATGTTCGATTTCCAAAAGACCGATAGCGATGTGAGTCAACTGAAAGAATTGCCTTGCATGGTTAAAGATGTTCACGGCGACAACATTGTGTTTGTACAAAATTTTGCGCAGATGTTCGGCAACAGATACGTTGCGGGCAACACATACCAATTTGTTGTGAACAAGGAAGCCAATAATGCAAACAACGATTTCAGATATTATGATGTGAGAGACAAGAACGGTCTGCCGTTCCGCTTAAAATGTGACAAAGACACATACCTTATTCCTAACCAGAAGATAAGCTGTTTGCTCTCACGGCCAAGCCAGAACAAACTTATACTTTCTCTCGTAGAAGAAGACAAGCAATCGGCAACCCAGTGTGTTACCCCAGAAACATTGCTTGAAGAAGCGGGCGTGGAAGAACCTATGCGCTGCTACATCATTGAACGGTTCCACACACACGATGGCTTTGCCGAAGCACGCCAGTTTCTTAACGACAACAATGCGGCATGGATAATAAAAGCCGTCATGGCGGTGAGCAACGCAGAGAGATGGACAGGCATGCGCGATGCCAACAAGCTACGACTGCTCAACAGCTACCGAAGGGTATGTGCTTATCTGCTTGAAGACACAGACTACCTGTTACAGTTTAGCGAGTCGGAACGCGACAACTACCAGGAATGGGTGGCAGAACGCGTGGCGGTGGCCGACACTTACATCGAATGTCTGCAACTGATGAAGGAGAACAGATGCAGCGACGAGATTGACGCCATCCTCGGCAAGATACGCCGCTCAGGGTTTATTCTGCACCCGCACCGCCGCATGCAGCTTATGATCGCCATCTTCTCCATGCAGCCACAACTTCTTGACGACAAGTTCGACTCTATCCTTAACCTCGTCGCCGAATGTGCAAAAAACTGGAAGCAGCAATCGTTCACCAATGCCTTCTCCAATTTCCTCAGGTTCTACATCACCTCAAACAGCGAGAAGACAAGCCGCGTGGCGGTGGTGGACGACGAGAAGAGCAGGGTGTTGCTCAACCGCATGGTGCGTTCCATCTGTTTCCTGCTCCTCATGACCGACCATAATGATCCCCAACGCCTCTATTTCAGGTCCATGCTCATGCACTGTCTGTCGTTCGTGCGCTCCAAGCAGATGCTTAACACCGACAGCGTGATAAACAAAGCCAACGAAGACAAGCTCGTGGAACGTGCCTTCAACGCCTTGCAGCTTGCCGACGACAACGGCGTCGACTTGACATGGAACAGCGACTTCGGTAGCATTGACCTCCTGGCTTACCGCATGGCTAACGCTAAAGACGAGGGCGGCATCATGATGACTCGCTCCTTTGAGGCACACAACGTGCGCTTCACGGTCAGCCCCGACGGCATAACGCTCTCGCGCTCAGTGGCAGGAAAGAAGGAGCGCAACGTTCTGCCACAAGGGTTTCCTGGCTGGCACAACCTGCAACTGTTCCTCGACTCGCCAAGCAAATACACAATCAGCAAACAGACAAAAGCCATAAAGCAATGGAAAACATTCTGGACCGACGTGGAGCACGGACTGTTTGAGAAACGCACGCTCACAAAGAAAAAGATCACCAAATGGGCGCCAGAGGTCGGAACAGAGGTGTTCGTGCGGGTGCTGCGCAAAGACAGCACCAACCCCTACCGCTTCTTTTGTAAGATTGAAGACACAAGCTATGAAGGCGAGGGATGGATTGATGTCTACCAGAAAGGCGGCTCCATAGGCATGTTCCATTACGACCCTAAGTTTGATGTCAACTCGTTCACCTACGACGGCCAGTCCATGCTTCTGCGCGTGCGTGTCAACTCGGTAAGCTCGCCCAACGAAGAGAAGATCTATTACACCTTCGACTGCATGTCGTTCATCGACAACATGATACAAGAGCAGGTGGCCTTTCACGAAGAGTCAAACTGCACCATCGTCCACCACGACATTGCCAACAACGTGTTCCTGGGCATCACATCACGCGGCTACGGCATCTTCATTCCTGTCACTCCCGACAACGACTATTACGCCATGGGCGACACGGTGCGCGTGCGCGTCACCAACAGCTCATCGCCAAGAGCCATACAAGGCGAGATTGTGGGTCCCGGAACCGACATCGTCAACATTAAAGAGGCGGCAGAAGACATTCTGCAAACCTACTGGCGCTATGAGGGCGGTGCCGTGCATGAAGAGACAGAAGAGGAGCTCGAAGAGCAAGCCATGGAGGCTTCGGAGGAGAATTTTGACGCTGCCCACATGGCTGAGATAATAAACATCCTCGACCATAAGGCCATCATGAGTTCCGACACCATAACAGCCTATGCCTTCCTTGCCATAGCCCATATCCTGGCAAAGATGATCGACAACGAGTCGATGCTGCAATATATCGAGCAGCGACAGCACCTCCTTGGCATCCTCGACGACTATGCCACCAATGGCAGCGTCAACGACCAGGAGCTCGAGAGCCTTGACAACGACAGCAACGACCTCATGGAGTGTTACCCCTATCTGCGCCAACGCCTCACAGAGCTGCGCATCATAACCTGTCTGGGACGTGCCGACCTCAACAGCTTCCTGTGGAACATCTGCAACACCTACTCGCACGACAAGCTCGGCAAGCTCTCCCGACTGATGCTCAGCTACAACCTGGCTGAAGGCTTTGCGCTCAACGACTATCAAGAGGCTGTGGTGGCAAAGATAAAGAGTCTGCTCAACGTCAACGTGACGCTTCCCAAGATCTACTCGTTCGGCGAGGAGACACAGCAGCGAGAGTTTAAGACATCTATCGTGTTCCCCCCAAACAACAACATGCGTGCCGACATCAAACAGCAGACATTCAACGTGATGAAGGTGATCTGCGGCATGGCCAACTCTTACGGCGGCACAGTCTACCTCGGCGTGCAAGACACAGGAACGGCAAGAGGCCTGGAGGAAGACCTCAAGTTCTTCGGCGACAACCGCGACAAGTATGACCTGCATGTGCGCAACAGCATACACGAGGCTCTCGGCAATGCCGTCAACATGTCGTGCCACATCGAACACCCCGACGCAGGCAAACATTACATTTATGCCATCAAGGTGGCAGCAAGCAAAACACCTGTCATGCTGAAAACCGACAACCAGTATTATCTGCGCGAAGGAACATCGACATGGCCTGTGAACGACCTGGCAGAACTGCAGAAGATTATGGACGAGCGCGACTTCAGCAAGTATGATGTCTACGACGACACACCGTCCGACCCCGCCATCGCCCCATCTGCCGACAACGGCAACAAGGGCAAACAGCAGAAGACACCTGCACAAGACGTGACCATTGCAACGAGCAAGCTGCGTAAGAACATAACAGAAAACTGGGACCCCGACTATATGGTGAACAAAAACTGTTTCGTGCGCCTCATGGATGTGGAAACCTGGTGTGTGCTCGACGACATCGACTACCCCGACGGCATACTGACGCTTGCCGTGCATGAAGACGAGACCGACGGCAGCCTCATCGTGGCCTACGGCAACGGCATGGTTAACCGCGTGCCCATGTCTCAGATCTGCGACAAGACAAGAGGCAGCAGAAACAAGATGTATGCAGACGAGTGTCCGATGTTCGTGTCGCCTGCAAAGAAGAGCGATGTGCTCCTGTCTGTCTGCAAGGATGATAAAGACAAGGTCTATTTCCGTCTCGACGACATAGCCACCATTCCCGAGGGCAAGATGCTCTCTGCCGGACAGTTGCTCACAGACGTCAAGTTTGAAAAAATGATGTTCTACGAACTTATCGACCACGACGATGCCGTGGCCATAAAACGTCTCTACAACCTGAAGCGCAGCACTCTCGGCGTGCAGGTGCTCTCAAGCTATTTTGGAAAAGAGAAGCAGCAGCTCGAAAAGGCAGGCATAGACCTCAGCGTTTTGGAGGAGTAAATAAAACAAGCAATGATTAGCAGGCCAAGCAAAAACAAGCCGGCAAGTGAAAAAAAGTGCGGGACCTGCCCCATCCCGCACATTAACAGTATTTAACCTCCAAAACCAAGCCGTAGGGTTGCAAATGTCAGTTTTTTTTCGTAATTTTGCAAGGATTTTCGGTCTAATTATAATAATAAATTGTAAATCAGACAATTAGGCGAAAACAGCAAGTTAAGAAAGAATAAGGTATATAAGATGAGACAATTAAAAATTCAGAAAAGTATTACAAACCGTTCGAGTGAGGCATTGGACAAGTACCTTGTTGAGATCGGACGTGCACCGCTGATATCTATCGACGAAGAAATTGAGTTGGCCCAGAAAATCAAGAAGGGTGGTCCCGAAGGCGAACGCGCCAAGGACAAGCTTGTGACAGCCAACCTCCGATTTGTCGTGTCTGTGGCAAAGCAGTATCAGCACCAAGGTCTCACCTTGACCGACCTCATCGACGAGGGCAACATCGGCCTCATCAAGGCAGCCCAGAAGTTTGACGAGACACGAGGTTTCAAGTTCATTTCATACGCTGTGTGGTGGATTCGCCAGAGCATCCTGCAAGCCATTGCCGAGCAGAGCCGCATTGTGCGTCTGCCCCTCAACCAGGTAGGCTCGCTCAACAAGATCAACCACGAGATCAACAAGTTTGAGCAGGAGAACCAGCGTCACCCTTCAGTGTCGGAGCTTGCTGATGCCACCAAGATTGACGAGGAGAAGATCGGACAGAGCCTCATGGCAGATGGTCACCATGTAAGCATCGATGCTCCGTTCCAGGACGGTGAGGACAACTGCATGCTTGACGTCATGCCCAGCGGCGATGACACCCGCACCGACAAGCAGGTAGACCACGAGTCGATGGCTCAGGAGCTCAACTCGGTGCTCAACAAGGTGTTGAAAGACCGCGAGATAACAATCATTCGCGAGTGTTTCGGCATTGGTTGCCACGAGAAAGGTCTCGAAGAGATTGGTGACCAGCTCGGCCTCACCCGTGAACGTGTGCGCCAGATCAGAGAAAAGAGCATCGCCAAGCTGCGCGACAGTGGCAACGCCAAGATTCTGATGAAATATCTCGGTTAAGCGCTCAACAACCACAAGCAAGGTCTGTCAGACCTAAAACAAGAAAGACAACAACAACTCAACATAAGCAGGAACCACATATATAATAAATGTGTGGTTCCTGCTTTTTTCGTAAAAAAACATTAAAGGGACGGAAACTATATGTCCGTCCTCATTGCTAAAAAATAAACCAAAGAAGAGATGATGAAATTTATCAAACCCGTCATGGCAGTAATGCTCCTCGCATGTATGCTTCATTTGCCTTATGGCTATTATTCTTTAGTGCGCTTTGTCGCCATGGTTGTGTTTGCCGTCCTGGCATACCAATATTATAAGGAGAAGAACGACACCCTCATGGTAACGTTTGGAGCCTTTGTCTTGCTGTTTCAGCCCTTCATAAAAATAGCGTTAGGTCGCGGTCTTTGGAACCTGATAGATGTTGTTGCCGCTGCCATTCTCATTGCTTTATGGGCTAAAGAACAGAGAAAATAAATATTTCGCATCTCTATTGTAAAAAATACACAAGAATGTTTGGAGGATAGAAATAATGTTCATATCTTTGCGGTGTAATAATTACACAAGACAAGAATATGGAAGAAAAAATGTTCTCTTACAAATATCCCCACCCCGCTGTTACAACCGATTGCGTGATCTTTGGTTTTGACGGCACACGCCTTCAGGTTCTGCTTATAGAAAGAGGCCTTGAACCATACAAAGGCAAATGGGCTTTTCCTGGCGGATTCATGAAGATGGACGAGTCGGCAGAGCAAGGAGCCAAACGCGAACTGATGGAAGAGACGGGCATGAAGGCCGAATATATGGAACAGTTTCATGCCTTCACCGATCCCGACCGCGACCCTCGTGAACGTGTCATCACCATTGCCTATTATGCGTTGTGCAAGATACAAGAGGTCAAAGGTGGCGACGATGCAGCAAAAGCCCAGTGGTTCAGCATCGACGAGATACCGCAATTGGCGTTTGACCATGACCGCATTCTGCGTCACGCCCTTTCTGTTCTGCGCGAACGTCTTCATTTCCGGCCTATCGGCTTCGATCTGTTACCCGAAAAGTTCACTATGAAAGAGCTGCAGTCGTTGTATGAAGCAATTCTGAATGTAAAATTTGACCGCGCCAACTTTGCCAAAAAGATGCTTCGTTTCGACTTGCTGAAAAAACTCGACGAGACGGTTTGGCCTACACCCAAACGTGAGGCAGCGCTCTATAGTTTCAACAAAGAAAGCTACGAAGAGCTTAAACAGAAAGGATTTCGCCTAGAGTTTTAAAACACAAAACAACAACATAACACTCAACTGTCATTATGAAAAACCTATTAATGGCCGCTGCCGTGGGCGACATTGCAGGTAGCGCTTACGAAGGCCGCACACATCGCACAAAAGACTATAACGCCGTGAAGATGTTCTCTTCAAGAGCCCATTTCACCGACGACACGGTGCTCACCTTTGCCTGTGCCGAAGCCTTTCTGAAGAACAAGAACATGGCAGACAACCTCTGGATGTGCGCCAACCAACACCCACACGCCGGCTACGGCCACCGATTCAAACAGTGGATTAAAGACCACGACCATGAGCCATACGGGAGCATGGGCAACGGCTCAGCAATGCGCTGCAGTTCGGCAGGATGGTTGGCACGCACAGAAGAGGAGTGCATAGACCTCGCCACGCAGACAGCGGCCCCCACGCACAATCACCCTGAAGGCATAAACGGTGCTGTGGCAACAGCCCTCGCCATCTTCTATCTTAAGAACGGCAAGGACAAGGAGTTTGTGCGTCAGCATGTGCTCGACCAATACTGCCCGTTCTGGAGCGGGAAGACCTACGACGACATTCACGACTCCTACTCGTTCTTCTCCAACAGTCCCGGCACCGTTGGTCCTGCCATCCTGTGCCTTATCGCCTCTACCGATTACATCGACTGCCTACGTCTTGCCATCTCCCTCGGTGGCGACTCCGACACGCTGGCTGCCATCGCCGGTCCCATGGCCTATGCTCTTTACCGCGAGATGCCCGCCCCCTTGGTCTATCAAGCCTTAAAGTCGCTCCCCGACTGGATGCAGCGCGTAAACGCCGCCTTTGACCAGCGGTGCGAACAACTTGGAACAGTGAAGTAACGTTTCATCGCCACCGACACGTCGCGACTATCCTGGTTCATTCTCAAAAAAACGTATCCATACTGTGAACCATTACGAACTTGTTTCGTATCTATAATTTTCGTACTTGTGCATCAGAGATTTAAACATCAACACTGCATGCTATTGCAAGAAAGCAAAAGCTGGATGAAATAATAACTAATTTCTTTAAAAAGAACATACGCTATGAATGTTTTTTCAATGGAACGTATCTTTAAGAGGTCGGAAAGAAACAAGAACCTGTTTTTTAGTGCCGACACATATTGTTATCCATTAATGTTTTATATGGTTAGCGATACAAGATTACCAGACTGCCGTTTTTGTGATTCTGAAGAAGTAGCAGAGAGCATGTTGGCCGAATGTAACAGCGAGCGCCCTTCACTTGTATGCCTTTGGAACACAGCTGTACTCTCGTTTTACGGAGATGCTATGATAGAAAATTCGTTTAAGAAAGACGTAGCATTAGCCAAAAGTCTAATTCAAAAAATATATCGACGGAAAAAAGAATTGTTAGTTGACGATTGGGACAAACGACATGTGTATAGACAGCTCTTCGACTTTCGATCGTACATCAACCGCCCTAATGTGCTGAACGAAATAAGCTGGAACCTTGAATACATGAAAGAAGAAGATCTTTTCTCATTTAATAGTGTTTTGTATAATAATCATTTCGCTGAGCAAGGTTTGCTACAAGAGTTTTCTGCACTAAGTGTAGAGGAAGGATGGCATTTCGCAATAAACAGAAATCATATATCCAATTGGGAAGATATGTACATAGAGAATAGTAAATATGAAGATGAATATGAAGGTTTATATATAATCTATTTGCAGAACAAAGAAATACTGAAAATGTATGCACAAGATAAAACAGGAAGGAAAGACAACGACTTCTTTAAACATCTATGCATAAGCAATAGTGAGGTGGGCGGTTGGAACCTCCTACTATTCCTTGAGGGTTTCTTTCATGTAACAGTAAAAAAGGTTTTAAACAATGTTTATCATTTCTGTCCCTATGTGAAGACTGAAGAAGAGATAACGGCAATGTGCAAAAGCAGTTGCACAACAGATCTGCACCGCCCTGACGAATACTTGCCATACGGTGACTCAACGATGATTGATGAAAACCGATGCCGCATAGACATTGTGTTTAAACGGCGCCTTGAGCCTGAACACGAAGACAAACGCATACATGCCGCACTGCTGCTAAACAACAATCGTCTGGCAGGAGTGGCGATAGAAATGGTATATGACAAACATTAAAAATACAAATATTATGGAAAAGAATGTTGACAAGAAGAATCCGCTTGAAGAGCTCTTAAAAAAGCACTATGTGAGTGGCGAACAACCTTATGACTACGCAGACGATGCCGAACTTGAAGACTACCTCGACCGCTTGGAGCAAAAGCGACAAGAGGAAGAAATGGAACTAGAAACTCATCTCGACTGCCTGGAGCAAAAGCGACAAGGGGAAAAAATGGAACTAGAAACTCATCTCGACCGCCTGTAGCAAAAGCGACAAGGGGAAAAAATGGAACTAGAAACTCATCTCGACCGCCTGGAGCAAAAGCGACAAGAGGAAGAGGAGATGATAATCCCTTGCATTAACAGTTAAACGGACGAGCAAGCTAAAAGTATTGCAACGCTCCCCACGTTGATGCCCTTGGGAACGCGCACAACAGCACAAAGCGACACAATTTTAAGCCTGTGTCCAAAAAATCTTAAAAAGAAACGCTATCTCTCGAAAGAAAGTGCTAAATTTGTACTGTTCCTCACAACAGCCGCGCAACAGCATATTTACCAACAACGGCAAAAGGGACACACATAATGAAAAAGGCGTTTGTTTCGTATGGTCAATCATCTAAAAGCGTTTACATTTGTACAGGACCACAGTCGCATCGATATCACAAAACCAGTTCTTGCCCAGGATTGAGCAGGTGTAGCTGCGATGTAGAAAAAGTTTCTTTAGAAAAAGCTAAAGAGATGGGACGAACAGAATGTGGTAAATGCTATTGAAGAAATTTATATAATGATTATTCTTAAATAATAAGACAATGGAAAAAGCAGATAAAGGATTGATTATAGAAAAAAGGCTCGAGTTTATTCTTGGACTCTTCATGATGTTACCTTCTATAATATACGTTGTATGGTTGTCGTTCCAAATCATTTATGACTACGGCATTAATTACGACGACTATATACACAGTTATTTATTTATAGTAGATCACTAGTGTCCCGTTAAAACGAGACGATTTAAATATAAGTTATTAAAATAGAAT
>ERZ1034844.1415-NODE-1415-length-11277-cov-4.486455_pt1 | contig 11277 bp, 10 predicted proteins | sample MGYA00520594_ERZ1034844 | MGnify/ENA primary metagenome ERZ1034844 (study PRJEB33766, sample SAMN09781733) | gut metagenome | biome: gut microbiome | host: Homo sapiens | place: Madagascar | study: EMG produced TPA metagenomics assembly of the PRJNA485056 data...
CTCCATATCTGCCGGATCCTGGCATAGGTATCCTCCGCAAAGGAAGCCCTTGCCTCCGGCGGGCAATCGTAGAAGGCCTCCTGGAGCTTTTCGGTACACATCTGGAGCAGCACCCCCTGGGGGGCGAAGCGATACAGCTCGGAGTCCGGGGCCATGACCTGGGCATCGATCTGATCATAGTCCGCATCGAATACATTCAGGCGAATGCCGGCAGAAACGCCATAGCCCCGCAGGGCCGTGGCCAGGTGCTGGGTCGCGCAGTCGCCGAGCACCGCCAGGGAGTATTGCGGGAGCGCTGAAGCATCCGTCTTGGACAGCTTTTTTAATTGCTGAAAGGTGATCTGCGTCATTTCGTTGGTTCCTCCATAATCAGTGTTCCATGGGATGGCATTCCATTGGCCATCGCCGCCAAAGCTCAGGTCAGGCTTCCGCCCGCCGCCTCCAGGTATGCGGAATACCGCAAAAGCCGGATCCAGACGAGGCTCCCTGCGTCATTCATATGGAATTCGTCCTTGCTGTAGATCTTTGGCATTCTCCCCAGAGGATCCTGGATGTAGTAGCCAAGGTCCAGGAAGCCATAGCCCCGCTCCCTTGCAAGCTGCCGAAGCTGCGGCGTGATCTGCGCCACATCCAGATTGTACTGGGTGGGCTGCATTCCCGGGGTATAGCCTGGAATGTTGGAAATAAGGATGATCTCCTTTTCGGGAGCTTTTTCCGCAATGAGATCACACAGCTTTTCCCAGTGCTCCATCAGCTGAGCTGCAGACGCGGGAACCTGAAAATCCAGGCACCCCAGCAGAATATAGACCCGGGAAGCATCTACCTTTGCGATGATATCCTCAATATTCGTTTCGGCGCCTTCATAATACATATTCTTGAACCGATCCACCAGGCCGTGAAGGCTGATGCCCTGGCGGGTAACGAAGGTCATATCTCCCAGGTAATGCACGGTGTTTTCGTATTGCCAGAGGAAATAGGTAATGGAATCTCCCAAAATGGCGGAATCGTCAAAAGCCGTGCAGGGAGAAGTCAGATCCACCTCCGGCAGCAGGCGGTTCGGCGCGGAGAGGATGGCAGGATCCAGCTGCCTCAGCTCGTCCTGTGTCTGTGCCAGGCAGCTTGCGCTGCACTGTACCTGGCGGTCACCGTAGGTGGCCCGAATGGTCGCAGACCCTACGCCCTTTGCCGTCAGAACACCGTTGTCCACCGCAATGATCTCGGGTGCGTCACTTTCCCAGGTCAGCAGCTCTCTGGGGATCACACCCAGATAAATATCGTCGCTTTCTCCCACAAGGGAGAAGGTAATGGAGGATACCTTTAAAAAGAGGCCGCCCTCCAGGACGGGTTCCGTTTCCGGAACCGCCGCAGAGGCTTCGGTCTCCGGCGTTATCTCCACAGCAGAGGTGGTCACAGGGGCGGTCTCCCGGACCGGGGCCTGTTCTCCGGAACAGGCGGATAGATTTATCAGCATCAGAAAAGGCAATAAAAAAGCAAGGACCGGCTTCATAACATGCAAACCTCTCATTTTTGTACAATGGGCCCGGAACGTGTGCAGTATCCCGCATCGCCGGGAACTATTCCATATAATACCACATTATGTGGCGCAAGTAAAGCATTTCAAGGGTCGAATTTCGATAAAGGCAGGTTTAATTCGGAAAGCGCGCCGTGCTCCTGCGCAAGCATGAACCGCCCCAAAGGCAGCCTCCCGAACACCGTCGTAATCGTCTTGTCGAAGACAAGAAACTGCTTGCTCAGACTCTCATCCTGTGATATACTGGATGAAAAAGGCGAGATTTCGCCGCAGGAGGGACTATGGTCTTCAATTCCTACAGCTTTCTGCTGTTTTTCCCCATTGTGCTGGTGCTGACGCAGCTTGCACCTGCAAAGTGGCGCAATGGGCTTCTGCTGGTGGCAAGCTATGTGTTCTATGCCAGCTGGGGCAAGCGCTTCTGCGTGCTGCTGCTGGGGCTGACGGTGCTGGTGTATGCGGCCGGGCTGCTTCTGGGGCAAGAAAAGCGGCGGTGGCTGTTTTGGCTGGGCCTGGGGGGAACCTTGGGTGCTCTGCTGGTGTACAAATACCTGGACTTCGGCCTCTACAGCATCAACGCCCTGACCCGGGCTCTGGGGCTGGGGGAGCCCATGCCCCGGGTGAGCCTTTTGCAGCCGGCGGGCATCTCCTTCTTCACCTTCCAGGCGGCGGGGTATCTCATCGATGTGTATCGGAGCAAATACAAGCCGGAGAAGAACTTTTTGCGGTTTGCCCTGTTTGTCTCCTTCTTTCCCCAGCTCCTTTCCGGACCCATCGGCAGGGGGGACCAATTGCTTCCCCAGTATGAAAGGCCTAAGAAGGCGGATTTTGACGCTTTGCGCCGGGGCTTTCTCACCATGACCTGGGGCTTCTTCCTGAAGCTCTGCATTGCGGATCGGGCGGCGGTGCTGGTCAATACGGTCTATGAAAATTACGAGAGCTATTCCGGTATCTTCCTGGTGTTCGCCACAGCCGTCTACGCCCTGCAGATCTACGGCGACTTCGCAGGATACTCCTATATGGCCATCGGCGGGGCGGAGATGCTGGGCATTCATCTGCCTAAGAACTTCGATACCCCCTATTTTGCCCAATCTGTCCAGGAGTTCTGGCGGCGGTGGCATATCTCCCTGAGCTCCTGGTTCCGGGACTATGTCTATATTCCCCTGGGGGGCAGCCGGTGCGCCTCCTGGAAGAAGTACCGCAATGTATTCATCGTCTTCCTGGTCAGCGGCTTATGGCATGGAGCGCTGTGGACCTTTGTGCTGTGGGGGGCCATTCATGGCTTCTATCAGATTTTTGGGGCTGTGACGAAGCCTTTGCGGGAAAAAGCGCTGGATGGGCTCCGTGTGAATCGGCAGGCCGCATCCTACAAGCTTTTCCGCATGGTGATCACCTTTGCTCTGGTGGACTTTGCCTGGCTTTTCTTCCGGGCAGAGGGCCTGGACATCGCTGCGGCCATGGTGAAGCGGATTGTGACGGGGCTGCATCCGGAGGAGCTGCCGGAGGAGCTGGTGGGGCAGTACTATACCATGGGCCTGGACCCGCAGGATTTTTGGGCGCTGCTGCTGTGCACGGCGGTGCTCCTTCTGGTGGACGGCCTGCAATACCGGGGAAAGGACCTGAAAGCCTGGTTCGCTTCCCAGAACTGGCTCTTCCGGGAACTGGCCCTGGCGGTCATCCTTCTGACGATTTTTATTTTTGGAATTTGGGGGAACGGCTTTGATGCATCCAGCTTCATTTATTTCAAGTTTTAAACGGATCGTCAGCATTCTGGTGCTGCTGGCCCTGGTGATTGCCGGAGTGGCCTTTTTCGGAAGGGCCCTTGCCGTTGTGGATGGCCCCCAAAAGAACGGGCCCTTTTTACAGGACGACCGGGAATACGATGTGCTTTTCTTCGGCTCCAGCCATATGGTCAACGGTGTGTTTCCCATGGTCCTGTGGAAGGACTATGGGCTGACCTCCTACAACCTGGGGGGCCACGGTGCCTCCATTGCGGCGAGCTACTGGGAGCTGCGGCTGGCTACCCAATACCACAAGCCAAAGGTGGCGGTGCTGGATGTGCTGTTTGCAGGCTCCCAGGTGACGGAAATGGAGCTGGGACTTGCCCATGAGCTGCTGGATATTTATCCGCTGTCCCGGACGAAGGCAGAGGCCGTGCAGGACCTGTTCGAAGAAAGCGGTACCCGGGCAGAGATGCTGTTCCCGCTGGATGTGTATCACAACCGGTGGAAGGAGCTGGACAGCGGGATGGTCCGCCGAGGCCTCCGGGGTGAGCGTACCTACTCCCCGGAAAAGGGCAGCCAGATCCGCGCCGGGCTGTATCCCCTGGCCCAGGAGCCCCTGGTGCCGGAGACCGCGTGCCGGGAGGAGAGCTCCGTGGCTCTGACCTATGTGGAACGGTTTGTGACCTACTGCCAGGAAAACGGCATCGTGCCCGTGCTTGTCTACCTGCCCTGCCAGATTTCCGAGCAGTGGCAGCTGGACTGCAACGCCGCCATCGCGCTGGGGGAAAGGCTTGGGGCGAAGACGCTGAATATGCAGTATATGGGGCTTATGGACCTTTCAACGGACTGGTATGACAACGGCAGCCACCTGAACCCCGCCGGGGCCATGAAGGCCACAGCCTGCGTAGGCGATTTTCTGCGGCAGCAGTGCGGCCTGGAGGACCGCCGGGCGGAGCAGGGGCATGAGCGGTGGGATCTTGAATACGAAAGTTATGTAAACTTTCTGAAGCAGCAGATGGCCGCGGGGGAGACTGCCGGGCAGCTGCTCAGCCTGGCAGCCATGGAGCCCTTTACGGTAGAGGCAGCCGTCTCGGAGGACTTTTCCGACGCCTCTATCCTGCGCCTGCTGGAGAATCTTGGGGTGACCCCCTCCGGACTGGAGACCTCCGGACAGCTGCGGATCACCGTCCGGGATGAAACCGGCGCGGTGCTGAACGAGAAGACCTTCGCCCAGAGCACGGTGCTCTCGAAAACGGAATGACCCGAAGGGTGCCTATTTCCCTGAAATGTGGAAAATAGGCACCTTTATTTTCCCCGAAACACCCTTTCCGTTTTTGCCTGCCGGTGCTATACTATAGCCACTCCAACGAAAGGAGCGGTAGACGTGCCGCAGATCGTTGGTTCAGACAAACAGACGTTTCGGCTCCCGTCCGAGGAAAGGAACAAAAAATGCTGATCTCTCTGATTTTGGTTGGTTTTATTCTCTGGCTGTTCTTTAAGAGTGTGGGTCTGGCCCTGCGCATGACCTGGGGCCTGGCAAAGCTCATCGGCGTGGTGCTGATGGCCGTCGCCCTGCCCGTGGCCGGTGTGTGCGTCTTCATGGGCCTGGGTGTGCTCCTGCTGCTCCCCGTTGGCCTGCTGCTCCTGGCACTGGGCCTGATGCGGGCATAACAAAAGGGGGCTGTTAGAAAACGCTCTGTCATTGCGAACCAGCGCGCACGCTGGTGTGGCAATCCCCCGGATTTTCAAACATCTTGGCAGCAAAACCAAGCTGTTTCTATTCAACCGGGGGGCTGCCACACCAGTGACGTCGGTCACTGGTTCGCAGCGACATGCTTTTCTAACAGCCTCTTTTTTGCGCCACCGGCCTGCTTTTTCCGAAGGGGCCGGTGGCTTTTCGATTTTTTACTGTACGAAATGAATGGCCTTGGTGGGGCACTTTTCTACGCACTTGCCGCAGGCAACGCACTTTTCGGGGTCCACGGTGGCGAGGTTCCCGTCCAGGGTCACAGCGCCCTGCTCGCACTGCTTGACGCAGATGCCGCAGCCGATGCAGCCGGCCACACAGACCTTCTTCACGGCGGGACCGCGGTCGTGGTTGGAGCAGCTCACGGCGACCTTGGTCACCCGGTCGTGCATCTCAATGACGTGCTTGGGGCAGGTCTTGGCGCACATGCCGCAGCCGATGCACTTGGATGCATTGATGTGGGCAATGCCGTTTTCAATGGTAATGCCGCCCTCGGGGCAGACCTTCACGCAGCTGCCCAGGCCGATGCAGCCATAGTCACAGGACATGAAGCCCAGGCCGCCGGAGAGGACGGCCGCGCGGCAGTCCTGCAGGCCTACATAGCTTGCCTTGGCCTTGGTGGCCTCGCAGGTGCCCGCGCAGCGGACGTAGGCAACCTGGGGGTCCTGGTCAATGGCTTCCTTGCCCAGGATCGCGGCGATCCTGGCAATGTTCTCGGTGCTGTTGCCGGGGCAGGCATCCACACGGGCCTCGCCCTTGACAATGGCCTCGGCCACGGCGTCACAGCCGGCGTAGCCGCAGGCGCCGCAGTTGGCGCCCCGGAGGCACTCCCGGACCTGGGTGACCCGCTCGTCGGTCTCCACATAGAATTTCTTGCTGGCGGTCACCAGGGCCAGGCCCAGGACCAGACCCACGACGCCGACGACCAGCGTTGCAATCAGAATTCCCTGCATATCTCTTCCTCCTTAGGCCAGGCCGCTGAAGCCCACGAAGGCCATGGCCATCAGGGCTGCGCACAGCAGCACAATGGGTGCGCCCCGGAAGGGGGCGGGAATGGCTTCCTCGTCCAGGTGCTCCCGGACGGCAGCCAGCAGCACGATGGCCACGGTATAGCCAACAGCGGTGCCGAAGCCGGCGAAGATGCTCTGGATCAGGTTGTAGCCGTTCTGCACGTTGGTCAGGGCCACGCCCAGCACGGCGCAGTTGGTGGTGATCAGGGGCAGGTAGATGCCCAGGGCCTGATAGACCGCGTGGGCGTTCTTTTTCAGGAACATCTCCACCATCTGCACCAGGGCGGCAATGACCAGGATGAAGACGATGGTCTTCAGGTAGTCCAGACCCAGAGGCAGCAGCACATAGTCATACAGCAGGCTTGCCACGGCGGAGGAGACGGTCAGCACGGCGGTAACGGCCAGGCCCAGAGAGAGGGAAGCCTTCTTCTGAGAGGACACGCCCAGGAAGGAGCAAATGCCCAAGAACTGGCTGAGCACCACGTTGTTCACCAGGGCCGTGGTGACGATGATCATGATCAGACTCATTGCTTAGCCCTCCTTCTTGTCGCAGGAGCTGGAGCAGCTGGCGCAGCAGCCGTCGCAGCCCTCGGTCATCTTGTTGGCCCGGTTCTTGATGCCGCTGGCGTTCATAATGGCAACCAGAATGGCCAGCACCAGGAAGGCGCCGGGCGCCCGGACGAAGTAAGCCATGGGTTCATACCCGGGGATGGCAATGCCGAAGAAGGAGCCGTTGCCCAGGACCTCCCGGATGGTGCCGATGACGGTCAGGCCGATGGTGAAGCCCAGGCCCATGCCAATGCCGTCAAACAGGCTGGGCAGAGGGGGATTCTTGGAGGCATAGGCCTCGGCGCGGCCCAGGATGATGCAGTTGACCACGATCAGGGGGATGTAAATGCCCAGAGCGGAATAGAGGCTGGGCAGGTATGCCTCCATCAGCAGCTCCACAACGGTGACGAAGGAAGCCACGATGACGATGAAGGCAGGCAGCCGGACATCATCGGGGATGATGTTGCGCAGCAAAGAGATGACCAGATTGGAAATTGCCAGAACCACCAGGGAGGACAAGCCCATGCCCAGGCCGTTGATGGCAGAGGTGGTAACGGCCAGGGTGGGGCACATACCCAGCATCAGTACGAATACGGGGTTTTCCTTCACAATGCCGTTGTAAAGACGTTCTGCATAGGGTTTCATACTATCCCTCCTTAACCGATACGGTCGGACACGAAGTCCAGTGCGGCGTTGACGGCGTTGACCACAGCGCCGGAGGTGATGGATGCGCCGGAGACGGAGTCGATCACATCGTCCTCGGTGGAGCCGCCGGCCTTGTTCAGCGTGAACTTCTCGACCTTTACATTGTTGAACTGATCCTTGAATTCGGGATCGCCGCACTTCATGCCCATACCGGCGGTGTCATGCAGCTCGGTGAAGGAGATGCTGTTCACGGTGCCGTCCTCCCGGATGCCGACAACCAACGTCAGGCCGCCGTCATAGCTGTCGGAATTGAAGACGGTAACGGCGTAGCCCACGGAATTGCCGGAGGCATCCACGCCCACGGCAGCAGACTCGATCTTGGCGCCGCCGAAGTCTGCCCCATAGGTATCGCCCTGGGCGGAGATCCTGGCCTGGAGATCATCGTCGCTTACAAAATCCGTGGCCTCGGGCAGAACCTCCATAAGGGCCGCCTTGTTGGCCAGAGCCTGATTCTCGGCAATGGTATCCTTGGTCAGCACATACACGCCGCTGAGGGCCAGGCCCGCCACCAGGGTGATGACCAGCAGGATGATCACGGGCTTGGGAATGGCCTTCTTCCGCTCCTTGGGGATGCGGTAGCCAAAGGGGGTGGGGATGATCAGATCGTCAATGACGGGGCCCACCAGGTCCGCGATCAGCACGGCATAGGTGGTGGAGTCAGGGGAGGCACCCTTGACCCGGAACAATCCGATGAGCAGGCCGGCAAAAATGCCGAAGACCAGCTGGCCGTCTCTCGTAGAGGGGCAGGACACGGGGTCCGTTGCCATAAAGAAGGCTGCCATCAGCAGGCCGCCGCCGAAGAGCTGGGGCAGGATGTAGCCGGGGGCAAAGCCATGGCCGCCGAAGATCACCAGGAACAGCCAGGTGGTTGCAATCATGGAGGCGGGGATCTCCCAGGTAATGCCGCCGCGCAGGAGCAGGTAAATGCCGCCCAGGATCAGGCCCAGGGCAGAGGAACCGATAACGCCGCTGGCAGAGCCCATGAGGATGGGCAGCAGCTCCACGGTCTGGCCCTGACCCAGCAGCGCCAGGGGGGTCGCGGCGGACACGCCGTCCACGGAGTACTGGGTCATCATACTGCCGAAGGAGATCAGCAGGAAGGCACGGCCCGTCAGAGCGGGGTTCATAATATTGTGGCCCAGACCGCCGAAAAGGCACTTGACCACCAGAATGGCAAATACAGAGCCCAGGATCGGCAGATAGAAGGGTACCTTGGCAGGCATGGTCAGGGCCAGCAGCAGGCCAGTGACCATGGCGCTGCGGTCATAGATGGTCTGCTTCCGCTTGGTGACCGCATTGAACAGGTACTCCGTCACCACGGCGCTGCACATGGACAGGGCGATCACCAGGAAGGCCTGGAATCCATGGAACACCACGCCCAAAATGGCGGTGGGCAGCAGGGCGATGAGCACGTCGGTCATGACGCCCTGGGTCGTCAGCTTGCTGCGGACGTGGGGGCAGGAGGAAAGATTATAAAGGTTATCCATTATGCAGCCCTCCTTAGCGCTTCTTCGTGGCCATGATCTCGGCCTTGGTGGTCTTGAACAGCTGCATCAGAGGCCGCTTGGCGGGGCACCCGTAGGTGCAGCAGCCGCAGCCGATGCAGTCCAGACCATAGAGCTTGTGTTCGTACCGGTCGTAATCCTTGCGGATGGCGGCAACCTGCATCAGCTGGGGAGACAGGCCCAGGGGGCAGGCACGGCTGCACCGGCCGCAGCGCAGGCAGGCGGTCATCTGGCCTTCTGCGATTTCCACCTCATCCACGGTCAGGCAGGTGAGGGCATTGTTGTTCTTGCAGATGGGGGCCTCCAGGCCGGTCATGGCAAAGCCCATCATGGGGCCGCCGCTGAGGACCTTCTTGGGGTCCTGCTTGAAGCCGCCGCAGGCATCCACCAGCTCCTGATGGCTGGTGCCGATCTTGACAATAAAGTTGCCGGGGTTCTGGACCGCATCGCCGGAGACGGTGAAGCCCCGCTCCATCAAAGGCTCGTTGAACTTCACGGCCCGGTAAATGGCATAGATCGTGGCCACATTGTCCACCACGCAGCCTGCATCGGCAGGGAGCATTCCCAGCTTCAGGTGCTTACCGGTGATGACGGTGATCAGAGAGCGCTCGCCGCCCTGGGGGTACTTGGTCTTCACCGGCTGGACATACACCCGGTCGTGACCCTGACAGGCCTGCTCCATGGCCGCAATGGCCTCGGGCTTGTTGTTTTCCACAACCACGACACCCTTGGCATTGGGGAACAGCCGCAGCATATACTCCATGCCCTCCACGATCTCGGCGGCCTTGGTGCGCATGAGCTGATCGTCACAGGTGATGTAGGGCTCGCATTCCGCGCCGTTGGCGATGACGTAGTCGATTTTCTCAGGGGTCTTGACGGTGAGCTTTACATGGGTGGGGAAGCCTGCGCCGCCCATACCCACGATACCGGCCTTCTGGACCTTGGAAAGAATCTCCTGGCCGGTGAGGCCATTCGTATCGCATTCCACGCCCACACCCTCAGCCAGGGTGTATTCGCCATCGTTCTCCACGACGATGGCCATGGCGCTGCCGCCGGAAGCGTTCTTTCTGGGTTCCACCGCCTTCACCGTGCCGGACACGGAGCTGACGATATTGGCAGACACGAAGCCGCCGGCCTCTGCAATAATCTGACCCGCCAGAACACGGTCGCCCTTCTTCACCACGGGGGAAGCGGGCTTGCCGATGTGCTGATTGGTCATATAGACCAGTTCACCCTTGGGAAGCAGCTGTGTCAGGGGGCTTTCCTTGGAAAGCTCCTTGTGCTCCGCCGGATGGACACCGCCATGGAATGTTTTGATTTCCATGTGTACCTCTCCTTATTACACTCAGATTTTCCCGGAAGCAGAGAACTCCCAGGAAATATTGCGCTCCTATTGTAATTTATCCGGCGGCAAGAATCAACCTTTGTTTCCCTATTTCGTTGCCGGGGCAACGAAGTTTTTCGTATATTTTGCATATTTCTCCCAAATCGTTCCACTTTTATTGATACATTTTGCACGAAAAGGATGGATTTTCCATGAACGGGCCCCAAAAAGTCGAATCCCCAGCCTCAATGGTATTGCCTTCGGGCACATTCCCCCCAATTATCAAACATTTCCAATTGAAAATTCAGGATTTTACGTTTATCCTCCGGCTGCCGCACCACTGTGACCGCAGTCATGTACACAGTGCAGCCGGTGAAGCCAACTCTTCGCGTGGCGCAGTGCCTCCGATCACTGGGTCGCAGCGGCACATTTTTCTAACAGCCCATTTCTCATATACCGCAATATAAAATTTCATATAATTTCCTTCGAACACCTATTGACATCCTGAGCATTCTATGATACTATCTGCTCGGTGGTTAGCATACGCTAACAATCCTGCCGGACTGCGATGCAGCCCCTTTCTTTTGAAGTCACGATTAGCAGTAACTAACCGTGCAGGAAGACCGTCCGACCTCTCCCAACGGGCGGCAGGGCTTTCCGTCGCAGCAGGCGAAATACCTCCTATTCCGTCTGCCCGGAAGCAGGCGCTCCCTCCAAAGCGTCCCCGGGCAGACGGACCTAAAGTTTATTGCGGAGACACCTTTTCATTATTTTTGTCATTGGCAGCAGCGCTGCCCCAGAATTTCCGAGGAGAAAGCATATGTATACAGAATTTAAGGATCAGACAACCCCCGCCTGGGACGGGTTCCATGGCACCCAGTGGCGCTATGAGATCAACGTCCGGGAATTCATCCAAGACAACTATCTCCCCTACGATGGAGACGAGAGCTTCCTGGCAGGTCCTACCGAGGCCACCAATACCCTGTGGGCGGATTTACAGGCGCTCCAGCTCCAGGAGCGGGCCAAGGGCGGCGTGCTGGATATGGAGACGGAGGTGGTCTCCGGCCCTCTGGCCTATGGCCCCGGCTATATCAGTGAGGCCCACAAGGACCTGGAGAAGGTTGTGGGTTTGCAGACCGACAAGCCCCTGAAGCGTGCCTTCATGCCCTACGGCGGCATCAAGAT
>ERZ1034844.1419-NODE-1419-length-11260-cov-4.014190_pt1 | contig 11260 bp, 8 predicted proteins | sample MGYA00520594_ERZ1034844 | MGnify/ENA primary metagenome ERZ1034844 (study PRJEB33766, sample SAMN09781733) | gut metagenome | biome: gut microbiome | host: Homo sapiens | place: Madagascar | study: EMG produced TPA metagenomics assembly of the PRJNA485056 data...
GGCGACACGGTAAGCCGTATGATAGCCGACGTTGACACCTTCTCAGATGGGCTTCTTATGGGCTTTACGCAGCTCTTCACCGGAGTTATAACAATCCTTTCAACGCTCGGTATAATGCTTTACCTCAATTGGAAAATAGCCATTGCGGTGTTTGTACTCACTCCGCTTTCGTTCTTTGTGGCAAAGTTTATTGCTTCAAGAACAAATCGCTTTTTCAAAGAACAGGCGATAGCTCGCGGAGAACAGACGGCGCTCACAAACGAACTTGTCGAAGGTCAAAGCGTTGTAAAAGCGTTCGGTCACGAAGATGAAAGCCTTAAAGATTTTGACGAGGTAAATGAAAAGCTCGGAAAAGCGGCAATGAACGCCACGTTCTTTTCAAGCCTTACAAATCCCAGCACAAGACTTATAAACAACATCGTTTACGCGGTGGTAACGCTTATAAGCGCTCTTTACGCAGTTTCGGGACATATCTCCGTCGGTCAGCTCAGCGTATTTTTGAGCTATGCTTCACAGTACGCAAAGCCTTTTAACGAAATAAGCGGCGTTATAACCGAGCTTCAGAATGCATTCACATGCGCCGGCAGAGTGTTTGAACTCCTCGACGAAAGCGACGAAATTCCGGAAAGCCGCGATCCGAAATCCCCTGCACCGAAAGGAAACGTTGAAATCAAAAACGTATCATTCTCTTATGTCCCGTCGCGACCGCTTATAGAAAATCTTTCTCTCTCCGTAAAATCCGGACAAAGAATAGCGATAGTGGGTCCGACCGGTTGCGGGAAAACCACGCTTATAAACCTTCTCATGCGCTTCTATGATGTAAATCAAGGAAGCATAGAGGTTGACGGCGTCGACATACGTGATATGACTCGCAAGGATCTTCGTACAAGGTACGGCATGGTGCTTCAGGATACATGGCTTTCGTCGGGTACAGTGCGTGACAACATCGCATTCGGAAAGCCTGATGCCACATACGAAGAAATCGAAGTCGCAGCAAAAGCGGCGCACGCACATTCATTTATCAAAAGGCTTCCGGACGGCTATGACACCGTCATAAAGGAAAACGGAAGCAACCTCTCCGCAGGTCAGCGCCAGCTTTTATGCATAGCCCGCGCAATGCTGTCGCTTCCGCAGATGCTTATCCTCGACGAAGCAACTTCATCGATCGACACGCGAACCGAAATGAAAATACAATCGGCATTTTCTAAAATGATGGCGGGACGTACATCATTTATAGTGGCACACCGCCTTTCCACAATAAAAGAAGCCGATGTAATACTTGTAATGAAAGACGGTCATGTTATTGAACGCGGAAATCATTCGTCGCTTATCGAGCAGAACGGCTTCTATGCAAAGCTTTATTTCAGTCAATTCGGCGGAGCATAATAAAAAATCCGCTTTTCGATTGACAATAAACACACATTGCGTTATAATAAATCAGATGATATATAATTAAAATATCAAGGAGATTTCGCAATGCCTCCCAAGCCAAAATTCACAAAGGAAGAAGTAGTAAAAGCCGCGCTGAAGCTTATAAGCGAAAGCGGCATCGACGCGCTTACCTCTCGCGGACTCGGAAAATATCTCGGTTGTTCGGCCTGCCCTATCTTTACAATGTTCAAGGATATGGACGAGCTTAAAAACGAAGTATATAAAGCCGCAAAAGCTTTGTTTGACAGCTATATGTCGGTTTCCGAAAACTATAATCCCGCATACAAGAAAAGAGGTATGCAATGGATAAAATTCGCACAGGAAAACCCAAGACTTTTCCAGATGCTGTTTATGTCCGAAACTGGATCCGGCATGGATTTTGAACACGCCATTCAAGCGGTACCGTTCAGCAAAGATGCCGATTTAGCCATAATAATGCGTGACTATCACGCAACAAAGCAACAGGCGGAACATCTTTTCGGTCAGATGTGGATATACACTTACGGACTTTGCACACTTTGTGCAACGGGGGTTTGCAGCTTCACGGAAGAAGAAATTACAATAAGACTCGGCGAGATATTTCAGGGAATGATATTCGTAATACGTTCAAAAAATGAAGGCGTAACAGGCATAAAACCCGTCGAAAGCAATTCTCTTTCAAGTGAAAATATAAGCAAACATCATCCTGATTTAAGTAAAAATATTTGAAAAACAAAAAAACACACAGCCCTCTGCAAAAAATGCAGAGGGCTGTTTTTCAGTTGTCATTTTTCGTATGAGAAATAACCGAAGTCGCCGTTTCCGCCGGTGTAAAGTCCGTTATCCTTTACAAGCGCCGCAACACAGCCTCTCATCTTGTAGAGCATCATGGAAACATAATAATCGAAATCATCCTTAAGACAAGGCACGCTGTATTTTGCGATTACGCCGACTGCATCGTCATGAAGCTTTTTCATTGCCGCCACAAGAGCGTCGTATTCTTCCCTGTGCTCGCAGATCATAAGATTTCTCAGTTCGCTTAGCTTATCTCCCTCGAAAATAAGCACTGCCGGCTTGTATTTGCCGCCGTCCTTTACAAAGTAGCCGTTGTCGGAAAACCAATCCAATATGGTCTTTTGTAAATCTGTGAAGCCTTCTGTGCTGTATCCGTTTTTCACAAGCTCGCGGATTGCCGGCAGATAGCTTGATCGTACATCGCAGCGATTATAAGTCCGTTTTCCGAATCTTCCGCTGTCGTCGAAATAAACGCGCAGTTCATTGCCGTATCCCGAACGTCCGCTATCGCTGAAGCTGCACGCATTTATCCTGCCGTGCCGTGCGCCCTGCTCATATCCGATAAAGCCCCAGCTGCCGCCGTCTTTTCTCTTGAATCTGTTACATACTATGCCGTCGCCTTCCGCTTTCACTTTGTCTACAAGCTTCATAAAGAAAAACATTGTCGCGTCCTGCTCGCTCATGGTGCTTTCGCCGATAAACTCCGCATAGTGCTTTGTCACAAAATCGCTTGCCGTGTGCCAGAATTTTTTGTAATTGTCATAGGCGAAATCCTCGCAGAGAGCATTCACCTCTTCTATACATTCGCTTGGCGCAATGAAGAAATTTGTGATGTATTTTCCGTCGTCGAGCTTTTTGAGAAGCTCGCTTTTTTCAAGAATATCAACCTCTTCCTCCATATAAGGCGCGGCAATACCGAGCTCTATTGCCAACTCCTCTACCGTTGACGGATTGTTGTTTGCCTCGCACAGGATATTTACCGGTATCTTTCTCTGCACTGCGCTCCACGGCAGTCCCGACGGCTGATTTCCCGATGACGAAAAATTTAGTCTTTCCGGGTTATAACTTCTTTTTCCGAATTCTCTTGCCATATACATACCTTCTTTCAGTTTTTGTCTCGCACGGAAAAGCCTTGTCTTGACCGTGCCTTCCGGGATGCCGAGATTTTTCGCAATATCGCAGACGCGTCTGTTCTGTACATAGTACATAAGCAAAACGTTTCTGTACTCCGAAAGAATGAAAGCCATTTCACGGCGAATAGTTGCTATGTCTTCTTCCCGTATAAGATCGGAGACAAAGTCGGAATTGTCCGGAATTTCAAATTCCGAGATATCCGTATCCGAAAGCCTTTCCCTCGCCTTGTGCTTTTCGGTCGCCCAGCCTGCATAGATATTGCGCACTATCTGCCAGACCCAGCCCGAAAAGCTGTTGGGACAAGCCCCTCGGCGCAGCTGCTCGATTATTCCGAGCGCTATGTCCTGCGAAAGCTCCGCCGCCTCCGTCTCGCTGCCCGTCTTTTTAAGGCAGTAATAATAGACCCTTTCAAAATACTCGGAGGTAAATTCACCAATGCGAAACTCCGCAAGTTCTTTGCCACCTTTCATTCTCTTCTCGCCCCCTTTCGCTTAAGAAGTATCTGTTTTTCAAATTCGGTTTCAAAAATTTATCAACAAAGCTCCGCATATTACGGAGCTTTGTAGTTTTGGCTTATTCCCACTCGATCGTTGCCGGCGGCTTTGAGGTTATATCGTAAACGACTCTGCCGACGCCTTTAACTTCGTTCGTGATTCTTGTAGACATCTTTGTGAGAAGTCTGTAAGGCAAACGTGAGTATTCGCAAGTCATAAAGTCGCTCGTCTGAACGGCTCTTATGGCAAGAGTATAATTGTATGTTCTGAAATCGCCGACAACTCCGACGCTTCTCGAATCGGTAAGCACACAGAAATATTGGTCGGGATGTACGCTCTTACAATTGCCTATCTCCTCGCGGACAATAAAATCAGCCTCGCGAAGAATTTCAAGCTTTTCTTCGGTAATTTCACCTATTGTTCTTATAGCAAGACCGGGACCCGGGAACGGCTGACGATTTACAAGTCCGTCCGGTAGTCCGAGCATACGTCCGAGCTTGCGGACTTCGTCCTTGAAAAGTCCGGCAAGCGGTTCGACAACACCCTCGAAACCAAGGTCCTTAGGAAGTCCGCCGACATTATGATGGCTTTTTATAACGGCGGATTTGTTCTTTCCGGACTCAACTATATCCGGATAAATCGTTCCCTGTGCAAGAAAATCCGGATGACCGCATTTCTTTGCCTCGTCCTCGAACGTGCGGGCAAATTCCGTGCCTATTATTTTTCTCTTCTGCTCCGGATCTGTAACTCCGCGAAGTTTTTCAATAAAACGTTTGCGGGCGTCAACATAAACAAAGTCAAGTTCACGACCTTCAAATGCAGCACGGACTTCATCCGTCTCGTTCTTTCTCATAAAACCGTGATCTATGTATACACACACAAGTTGCCCGGGAATTGCTTCCGAAAGAAGAGCGGCACAAACAGAAGAATCAACACCACCGGAAAGTCCGAGCAGGACACGCTTTTTGCCGACCTGCTCTCTGACGGCTTCTATCTGCTTCTGAAGATAATCCTTCATTGTGTAGTCGCCGTTCGCGCCGCAGACTTTGTAAAGGAAGTTGTTTATCATATCGGTGCCGTGCTCCGAGTTTTCAACCTCCGGATGGAACTGCACACCGTATATTTTTCTTTCCTCGCACTGATATGCCGCACACGGACAAAGCTTTGTATGCGCCGTCACATCAAAACCTTCGGGAAGAATTTTTATCATATCGGTGTGACTCATAAGCACCTTCTGAGTGCGGTCAAGGCCTTCAAACAAAGCCGATTTTTTATCTATCGTTGCCGCAAGAACGCCGTATTCGCTTTTTTTGCACGACACCACTTCTCCGCCGAGCATATGAGCGATGAGCTGCGATCCGTAACAAATTCCAAGCACGGGTATTCCGAGCGAATAGAGCTTTTCATCGCACTTTGGGGAATCCTTAAGATAAACGCTGTTCGGTCCGCCCGTAAAAATTATTCCTATCGGATTTATTTTTTTGATTTCATCAAGAGAAATATCATACGGTTTTATCATAGAATAAACGCCGCATTCTCTTACTCTTCTGGCAATAAGCTCTTTATACTGCCCGCCGAAATCGAGTATAAGTATCGTTTGATTTTCCATTTTGAACGCCCTCACTGATTTTTTGTATTGTGAATTTATATTATATCACTTTTATTTTCAAATATCTACTGTTTTCGCGATATTTTGATATTTATTTTTCCGCATCAAGAGAATATTTTTCAAGATAATTGCCATACATACGTCCAAACTCCGCCCCGTCGTTTTTGACTTCCTTGAGATATTCGTGCATATCAAGTGCGTCGTGCTGTGAAATTTCTATAACACATCCCGCTATATTTGAACAATGGTCTGATACTCTTTCAAGATTTGTAAGTATGTCAGAAAGTACAAATCCGTGTTCTATCGAGCATAAGCTGTTCTGCAAACGTTTTATATGGCGCTTCTTTATCTCGTCGCGCAGATAGTCGACTACCTGTTCAAGCGGCTCAACCATATTCGCCGCGCTTATATCGTTTTCTATAAACGACTTTTCCGCAAGGTCAAGAATTTCAAGCACTGCCGAGCAAAGAGTTTTAAGCTCCGATTTCGCTTCATCCGAAAATTCAATTTTCTTGTCAAACATTTCCTCCGCCGATTCCACCATATTTACGGCATGATCCGAAATACGTTCAAAATCGCCGAGAATGTGCAAAAGCTTTGTAACGGAATGGCTTTCGCTTTCCGACATACTGCGGCTTGACAGCTTTATAAGATACGAACCGAGCATATCTTCGTATTTGTCCGCCTTATCCTCATAATCACGGATAAGCTGTGCGTTTTTCTTGTCATAAGAATCAAACAGCTTTATCGACATTCGCATGGCGTCGACCGATATGCGCGCCATCTTTGCCGCAACTTCGTTCGCGCGCTCTATCGCGATTGCCGGCGTTGCAAGAAGGCGTTCGTCAAGCATATTGACCTCTTCGTCATTTTTGCCTTTCACAGTTATTGAAGCAAGCTTTTCAAGCTGTTTGGTAAACGGCGACATTATAAGAATAGAAAGTATTTTGAAAGCTGTATGAACAACAGCAACGCCCACCATATCTATCGTTTTATCCGAGATTCCTAGTGATGCCACACTGTTTACAAGATAATACGCGGGAAGCAATATCGCAACTCCTATTATGTTGAAATACAAATGGATAAATGCCGCGCGTTTACCGTCTCTCGTGGCGCCTGCGGACGATATAAGTGCCGTTACGCAAGTACCTATATTTTGTCCCATAACTATCGGTATAGCCATGCCGTAGGTTATCGTTCCCGATGTCGTAAGCGATTGCAGAATACCGACCGACGCAGATGACGACTGGACAATTGCTGTTACTATCATACCGGCAAGAACGCCGAAAATCGGGTTTTCAAACATTGTCATTATAGATCGGAAAGCTTCATTGTCTTTAAGTCCTGCGACAGAACCTGACATATATTCTATTCCAACCATAAGCACAGCAAAACCGAGAAGAACTGCCGCTACGTCCTTTTTCCTGCTGCTGTGCGAAAACATAAGCAAACATATCCCTATAAGCGCCACTATCGGAACCCATGTCGTGGTTTTGAATATTTCGAGTGCGGCACTGACGCTCTGCCCTCCGGAGCCTATTTCAGAAAGCGATATGATCCACGCTGTTGCCGCTGTGCCGAGATTTGCGCCCATTATAACGCCTACCGCCTGAGTAAGCGTCATCGTTCCTGAGCTTACAAAGCCGACAACCATGACTGTTGTCGCCGACGACGACTGAATTATAGCCGTTATCACAAGTCCGAGCAAAAACCCCTTGAAAGTGTTCGATGTCAGTTTGCCGAGTATCATTTTCAGCTTGTTTCCGGCACTGCGCTTCAGCGCGTCGCCCATAAGGCTCATTCCGAAAAGGAACAACGCAAGACCGAAAACAAGTTCAAGCATGTCAAAAACGTCCATTTTTTATCCTCCGGGCAAACGTCTGCAGCTGTCTTTGCATCCGTCAATTAATTAAAAAAGCACCCGAACCGACCTGCTTTTCTGTTGGTCGGCTCCGGTGCATATGGTCAGATCAAAACAGTTTTTATAACGATTTCCGCACGTTTTGTAATAACCATTTTTATTAAAGCCCTTTTCTCTTTTTCATTACTTTTAACCTGATTATATTTTACTATACAATTTGAGTAAAAGTCAAGAGAAAATATTACTTTACGGTTACTTTCTTTATCTTCTGCTCTGAAATGGGTTTGTCCGAGTAATCGGTTCTTACGCAGGCTATTTCATCAAGACAATCAAAGCCATCTGTCATTTTTCCGAAAGCCGCATACTGACCGTCAAGATGCGGCGCATCCTCATGCATGATAAAGAACTGAGAGCCTGCCGAATCGGGATGACGCGAGCGCGCCATTGATATTACGCCGCGCGTGTGCTTTAAGTCGTTTTTAACGCCGTTTGAAGAAAACTCGCCTTTTATCTGCCAACCGGGACCGCCCATTCCCGTTCCGGTGGGATCTCCGCCCTGAATCATAAAGCCCTTTATAACACGATGAAAAATAAGTCCGTCATAAAAGCCTGAATTTGCAAGCTTTTCAAAGTTTTCAACAGTTATCGGCGCCTTCTCAGGATAAAGTTCAAGCGTCATTGTCTTTCCGTTTTCCATTTCGATTATTGCTGTTTTCATGCGTTTATTTCCTCCATTTGTTTTGTTTCGTCGTCACGAGGCATATTTCCCTTCGGGAGTTTGTTTCTCACGGCAAAGTAGCATATGCAATGTATAAAAAGAGTTACCAGCCACGATATAGGATATGAAATATAAAGCCAGAAAAGTGAGTGGAAGTGCGCAAAAACGGTATATATCCACACAATTCTTACACCGCATACGCCTACTACCGTAACTATCATGGGCATAAGAGATTTTCCCATACCTCGCATCATTCCGACCATCATATCCATTGCTCCGCATATGAAATATGTAACAGATATGATTCCGAGTCGTTTCACGCCTTCCGAAATTATCGTCGGATCGCTGTCGTAAATTCCGACAAGCGGCTCACCGAGCAAATATATCCCTATTCCGCCGATAATGCCCACCGTCGTAACTATTATAAGGCTCTGTGCGCATATGGTATTTATTCTCTTGTACTGTTTTGCACCTACGTTCTGACCGGTAAATGTAAGTGCCGCCTGGTAAACAGCGTTCATCGACGTATACACAAAGCCTTCAAGGCTGTTTGCTGCCGCACTTCCCGCCATTGTTATAGATCCGAACGAGTTTATAGACGACTGAATTATTACGTTCGATATTGAGAATACCGAACCCTGAAGTCCGGCGGGAAGCCCTATCTTTGTCATTTCGAGAAGTTCTTTTCCATATATGCGAAGCTTCTTTATATAAAGCCTGCAAGGACCGTCGCTTTTCATAAGACATGCCGTTACAAGCGCCGCCGATATCGCTGTTGAAATGACCGTAGCTATCGCAACCCCTGCAACGTCCATCTTGAAGCCTATTACAAAAACAAGGTTCAGCACTACGTTCACCATTCCGGAAAGAATAAGAAAGTAAAGCGGACGTTTCGTATCGCCCGTCGCACGAAGTATGGACGAGCCAAAGTTGTAAAGCATAGTTACCGGAAGTCCTGCAAAATATATTTTAACATAAAGTGAGGACAGCTCTATAACGTCCTCTGGACTTTTCATCATTTCGAGCAGCGGCCTTGACATAAACACCCCGAATATGCCTACGCCTATTCCGAAAATAATGCTTATAAATATTGCCGTGTGAGTAGCGTGCGAAGCTTTTTCTCTGTTACCCGCTCCGATGGCGTTCGCCACGACCACGCCGGCTCCGACCGACATACCCATAAGAACATTTACTATAAGGTTTATAAGAGATCCCGTAGAACCTACTGCAGCAAGAGAAGTGTCGCTTCCGTATTTGCCCACGACAACCATATCTGCAGCGTTATAAAGAAGCTGAAGAATGCCCGTAAGCATAAGCGGCACGGAAAAGCTTATCAGCTTGCCAAAAAGCGGTCCGCGCGTCATATCGATTTCATATCTTGCTTTTCTCACGGAAAATATCCTTTCTTTTTTCAAGTTACCACATCATAATACATCACATAACCGATTATTTCAATAGTAAAATAAAATAAAACGCGCAGGATTTCATCCCACGCGCTTGTATAAAGTTGCAAAGTCAGCCTTTAAGAAGCATATAGAAAGCATAAGTCACAGACGAGCCGTCATCGGCGTTCTTTGTTACAAACAGCTCCGCAATATAATTTCCGCCCTTTATCTTATCCGAAAGCTCAGACATGTTCGCTTTGTTGGGTTCGGCATCGTCTGATTCCATGCGATAAAGATTAAGCGTTGCGTACTCAAGATACTCGTCATCCGATGTTATATATGAGATATCTCCGATTGAAATTTCCGGTATCTTCCCTACAAGCGTCTGCCTTTTGAATCCGCCGAGTATTGCTCTTCCGCAAAATACAGCAGAAGTTCCGTCTCCGACGACGGTAGACGACGCTTTTTCGCTGTATGTGCATTCATATTCTTTTCCGCCCGTCACGAAAACCACTTTCGGAGCCGCAAGCCAAATTTCGTTCTTTCCGCCATTAGGTTCCGTTGCGGCAGTTGTACCCATTATCTCTGTGGATGTCGCAGTAGCGGTCGTACTCTCCGTTATGATGTCGGTCGTACCGTCGGTCATCCCTTCGTTTTTCTTCGCACACGATATCATCAAAAAGCAAAATGCACACGCGAATATCAATGCGATGATTTTTTTCATATTTTCCTCCGTTTTTTTCTTTACAACATTTAGTCGTAAAGCACGCTCCGTTTTCTCACCCGGTGAAAAAAATTTTAAGTTACGCTATCCGAGCAAAACGTCAAGAGCGAACATCATTATAAATCCGAAAATAAGTCCCGCCGTTCCGTGCTTTCCGTCACCGTTCGATTCAGGAATAAGCTCCTCCGCCGTAACGTACAGCATAGCACCCGCCGCAAAGCTCAGCATAAACGGCATAACAGAAGTAAACGCCGTTGAAAGCATAACTGCCAGAATTGCTGCCGGCGGCTCGACGAGTCCCGTATAGCAGCCTTTCAGCGCGGCTTTGGTTTTTGTCATTCCCTCTCGTCTCATCGGTAATGAAATCGCTGCTCCCTCCGGAAAGTTCTGTATTCCTATGCAAAGCGCAAGCGTCAGCGCCGCGCCGTATTCTCCCGTTTCCGCCGCAATTGCAAACGAAAGTCCGACAGCCATCCCTTCCGGAATATTGTGAAGCGTAACAGCGAGCATGAGAAGCGAATTACGTTTTTTCAGAGATGTGTCTTCCGCTCCGAATTTGTATTTGCAAAGCAACGCGTCGGCTACGGTTATCGTTGCCGCTCCGCATATGATTCCGAGCGATATAACGGGCACTCCCGATTTTCCGTTTGAAAAATCGAGCGCCGGAATTATCATGCTCCATACGGATGCCGCGATCATCACTCCGCCGGAAAATCCGGACATGAACCTCTGTGCCGACAGCTTTGCTTCTTTTCCGAATATAAACACCGTAAAAGCGCCGAGACAAGTCATAAAAAGAATAAAACCTGTCCCGGCGGATGTCATAAGTAAAGCTTCCTTCATATACATCCACCTATCGTTTTATTATCTCGGGCGGATATTTCCACCCAGTTATAATATATTCCGGATAACCTTCAGACGACAATAAAACCGCCCCTTCCGGAGCGGTTCTGACGGCGTTTTATTTTGAAGCTGCGTAGTTTTTGATTATCATCACGATGACGGTCACAAGCCCGAGCGCAAACAGTGCAACAATTATATAAAGCTGCACCTTTCTTCCCTGCGGCGTATCGTACGATGCAGGGTCGTCTGCCCTGTCCGTCACCGTTTCGCTTTGCGTGCCGCTTTCG
>ERZ1034844.1420-NODE-1420-length-11249-cov-4.218957_pt1 | contig 11249 bp, 14 predicted proteins | sample MGYA00520594_ERZ1034844 | MGnify/ENA primary metagenome ERZ1034844 (study PRJEB33766, sample SAMN09781733) | gut metagenome | biome: gut microbiome | host: Homo sapiens | place: Madagascar | study: EMG produced TPA metagenomics assembly of the PRJNA485056 data...
GAAAGTTGGCAGAATACTCGTGCTGAAACAGCAGATAAATCTCGTCAATGTAGATCCAGGTGCGCTTGCCTAGGCTGCGGTTGCGGATGATCCGGTTGAAGATGCTGTCCAGCACCACCAGCATACCGATGGGCAGGAGTTGCTTGCCCAGGTCACGGATATCATAGCAGAGAATCCGGGCATTGGTGTCCACGTTGGTGGGCTTGGCGAAGGTATTGAGACTGCCGTCCGTGAACAGCTCCATGGCCAGGGCCACGTCTCTTGCTTCCGGCTCCGGCTGCTTCAGCAATTCTGCGTGGAAGTCCTGTAAGGTCGGGGCTTGCCCCTGGTAATTGCCTTGGAGATAATACCGATACACGTTGGCGGTACAGCGGTCAATGATGGATTTCTCCCTGGCGTTGAGCTTGTAGCTGCCCACCAGCTGCTCACACAGAGACAGCAGGAACTCAGATTTCAGCACCACGGGATTTTCGCCATCCCCATAGCCCTCTGCCATATCCAAGGCATTGATGTGGTTGTTGGAGGCAGCGGAAATGCGCACCACCTGACTGCCCAGTGCCTCCACCAGCGCACGGCATTCTGCTTCCGGATCAATAATCAAGATATCATCATTCGTGGACAGGGCCAGCTGGATCATCTCCCGCTTGGCGCTGAGGGATTTGCCAGAGCCGGACACGCCCAGATTGAAGCCGTTGCCGTTGAGCAGCTCCCAGCGGTTGGCGAGAATCAGGTTCTTGGAGATTGCGTTCTGTCCGTAGTACAAGCCATCTTTATGCCGGATCTCCTGCGCCTTAAAGGGCATCAGAACAGCCAGCGCCTCGGTGGTTAATGTACGAAGCGCGTCGATCCGGCGAAGCCCCAGGGGGAGTGCGGTAATCAGGCCATCTGCCTGCTGGTAGTGGAGCGAGGAAAGCTGGCAGAGATTCTGCCGCGCAATGGACTGGAGTTTTTCCGTGTCGCTGTCCAGCTGCTCCTTGCTGTCTGCCAAATGCACCAGCGTCACCAGCGCAAACAGCATCCGCTGATCCCGGGTAGTGAGATCGTCCAGCATCTCCCGCACTTCCTGCCGCTGCTGCTCCAAATCGTAGGGAACGATGGCGGAGAAATTGTTGCTACTGTTCTGCCGCCGCTGCCAGTTGGTCACGTTCGTTTCCACCCCTAGCAGGCGATTCTGCATCTCCCGGACGGCCTCATCCGTGGGTACCGGGATCACGTCAATGGACAGCATCAGGTTCCGATCCAGGTCGGTGAGTTCCCGGATCAGCTTGTCCTTGATGAATGCCGCATACTCCTTGAGGAACAGCACCCGGCCATACTTGCTACCCATGACGAAGTAGTCTCGGCGGAAGGACAGGGAGTCCGGGCAGATGGCATCCTTGAAGTCCCGCCCCAGCTTTTGATTGGTTTTCAGATCAAACTGGAACTGAGGTTCTTCTCCGGGACGGTAAAAATCATGGAGTACCCGCAGCCGCTCTCCAGCGTCCAAAAGTTCACACCGGGAGCCCAGATGGGACAGGTGACTGGTGACGTCACCGATGGTACGGCTAAAAAAGCTCCGGGCCTCCTGGTAGTTCTTCCGGTGCGCCGACAGAGTGATATACCGCTCCTGCACAACGCTGCTGGTCTGTCCGGTGACCTTGTCCAGAAGCATCTGGTTGTACTCCATACGGTAGCCGTCCAGCTGATTCTGCTTCATGGGAAGCAGCGTAGTTCGTGCAAAGTCCTGTCGGTTCATACGGCGATTGTGAATGGTGATTTTGGTGGCGGCACCGGTGTCCAAGGCGTTCAGCAATTCGGAATACCCCAGAAACATCTGGGTCTTGTCCGCCTTGCTGGCAATGGCGTAGTTGATGTCCGAGAACCGCACGGTCTGGGAGAACTTGCTGCCAAACTGGAAGGTGCCGTCCTGCCAAATCCGCTGAATGGGGATGGCCTGCTGGACGGATTTTGGCAGCTTCATTTTCATCCGTTCCTGCTTTTGCGCCGCTTGCAGAGTTTTAATCAAGGGTCAGCACCTCCTTCATGCTGCCGTCTTTCATGGCAGCAGCATAGAGATTTTCGGATTTGTATTTCAGATGTTTGGGATATAGCAGCTCCGAGCGAAGAAACGCCCAGGCAAATTGTTCGAAGTACATTCCGTTGTATCGGAAAAAGCCGCAGATGGCAAAGGGAAAGGCGGCGAGGATGCATACCCAGCCAATCTCTCCGCTGCCTAAAATGCGGCCCAAGAGGAAATAGAATAAAACCGCCACAGCGATGGCCATGGCGGAGCAGAGGAACTGCCGGAGACTGAGACCGAAGAAAATGCTCTCCTGATAGTCCCGGACTTCCTTGTTGATTTTGATTTCGATGAGAACCATCCTTTCATAATGCAGTTAGACTTGACAATATTTTCTTTCTGTGTAATAATGCGAGTGAATATGATATGGAAGGAGTGCTTGATATGAAGGCTAACACGAATGCTCGTACCAACAACACAGGGAGGGCATATCAGGAATAACCCTCCCAAGATTTTAGGAGGATTGTATGCAATCGATTCAGTATCAAGAAATTGACCACGCACTGGAAGAAAGAATTGCTCAAAAATTTGGTGCCTACGTTTCTGCGGGTAACTACATTCACAAAGGGGACGGATGTCTGTCCCTTGCCGCTGTGTGTAACGGCGAACCGGTTGGCTTTATTTCTACGTTCAAGCTTCGGCTACCGCCTCCATTGAATGCGTATGAAGAAGCTTACATCGACGTGCTTGAAGTTGACGCCGCCTTTCGGAGACAGGGTATATCCAGTGAAATGATCCATCGAACGGAACAGTGGGCCAAAGCGTATGGCTATCGGCAGATCCGAGCATGGAGCAGTGAGGACAAGGTTGAGGCAATCCCAATGTGGTATGCCCTTGACTACTGTGTGTGCCCCACCTTGCTAGCGCATCCTACCCATGGTACGGTTCCCGGAGTGTACGTTTCAAAAATGCTCAACCCCCAAAACGTAATGGAATAACAGAATCATAGACTTGCATTTTTCGTAAATCAGAGCTATCATGCCACAAACTGACTTAGGAGGTTTGGACATGATAGCTCTTTGTTTGCTCATTTCAATTTGGTTCCTTGCCCTGCTGCTTCGGCTGGTATCCCTCCTGCGGCTGACCATTCCGCTGGGCTATGCCGTTATAGTATCCCTGTGCTTTGGGGAATGGTATCACGCCCATGAAGCGTTGGGGGATAGTGTTTTCTTTGCTTTGCTGGGGCTGGTTGTGTTTTCTTGGGTAATCTCTATTACCCGAAAGATTCGGGCATTGTTTTAGCCAATCCCCATCAGCTCCCGCACCAGCTGGCTGGAGCCCTTCACAAGCCCCACCAGGATCAGCATATTGAACAAAAGTTCCCCTACGTAATTCCAAACGATGGTCACCGGGGCAAGATTCTCGTCTGCCAGAACCGGCGAGGTGCTGGCAAAATTGGAGAAAATCACACAACACAGCACGATGACGCACCCCTCCAGGCAGATCCCGGCGTAGCTTTTTAGGAAGCTCTTTCCGATGCTGCTGGTTGGTTCCCCGGCAAATGCCGCTAAGGGAATCGGTGCAATGGCGGTGGCGATGTAGAGCCGGAAGAACCGGGAGTAGACGGTCAGAATCATGACCGTGGACAGCACCCAGATCAGAAGGCAGCCCAGTAGGGTCACTGCCCAGAGTGGGATGCTGTCCAGCAAGCCCACATCTTCAATGAGCTCCGTCATGCGCTCCGGCAGTTCCACCGGCATGGTGTCCGTCAGTCCAGAGGAGCCGATCATGGTGGAGATGATCCCCTGTGCAATTCGGAAAAACACCGTTAAAATACGGATGCTGTAGGTGATGGCTGCCTTGGCAAGGGCAAACCGCAGGAAGATTTTGAACACCCCCTCCGGACGTTTGAGGGATGTGAAGTCCCCGGCGGTTTTCATGACCCCGGACACGAAGAACAGCACCAGCAGCGCATAGGCAATGGCCCGCAGCGCCGTGTTGATGCCCAGCACCACATACCACATGGAGCCGTTCCGGAAATCCTCCGGGGCGGTGGTAATCAGCGTCCAGATTTCCGTCATGCGCTCGTTCCAGGTGGCAAGGGCGGAGTTTAGGTTTTGGATGATCCAGTTGTCACTTTCCATGGTAATTCACCCCCTTCACGGAAAGCGCTGTCCTTAACCACCAGTAATCAGCGTCAGGATTTCCTTCGTAAATGTAATGACAATCCCGCCTGCCACAGTGAGGATACCATTGGCCCGCTGGCTGGCGTCGTGGCTTTTCAGCGCCAGACCGATCTGGAGGATGCCGAAGCCCAGCAGGATCAGACCGATGGCTCGAATCAGGCTGAATATAAAGTCCGAAAGGTTGTTGACCACCGCCAGCGGGTCGGTTTCTGCAAATACAGAGGTGCAGAACACCGTGATCATCATGGCGGTGGCGGCAAAGAGCAGATAGAGCCGCTTCGCCTTTTTGTCGTTCAACTTGTGCTTATTCAAGGTTGCTCCTTTCTCGGGTGGCTCATGGGTGCAAACAGAGGCTTGCCCAGTTGAGCCGGGGTGGAATGGTGGATGTAGGGCGCTCCGCCGCCCAGAGAGGTCTGACGGATAGCTGGGTGCTTCATAAGGTCATATTTCTGATCCATCACAGGCTTTGCGCCTCGGATGAACAGGATTGCATACCGGTTGTCCAGCTTGCGCACCTCGTCCGGGGTCAGCAGCTCCCGCCCTGCCATCTGGTAGTTGGTGGAGTAGGAACCGCTGCGGCCCTTGGATTCTCCGTGGGTTTTCAGGTCGATGGTGGACTTACCCAACATTTCCGAGACAAATTTGTGCGTGCTGGCCTCATTCCCTCCCAAATAAAGGATGCTGTCCGAGTTGCCGGGGATGGTTTCCCAGTCATCCTTGTACAGCGACTTTATTTGCGCCATGTTCTGAATGATGGTAGAGGCAGAAATATTCCGGCTCCGCATAGTGGCAAGCTCCCGCGTGAATCCCGGCAGCGGCATTGCGGCAAATTCATCGAGAATGAGGTGGACATGGCAGGGCAGCGCCCCATGGTGAATCTGGTCGGCACTGTAATAGAGTGCCTGAAACACCTGGGAATACAGCAAAGAGACCAGAAACGAGAAGCTGTTATCATTGTCTGGGATCACCGCATACAGCGCTGCCTTCCGTTCTCCCAAAGAGTACAGATCCATGTCATCATGGTCGGTAATGGCCTTGACCTGGGGCAGATTGAACGCCGCCAGTCGCACTGCCGCCGACACCAGAATGGATTTTGCGGTCTTACCTGCGGCCTGCTTAAAAACCTTGTACTGGCGGACTGCCACACTTTCCGGGTGCCGCCGCTCCAACGATTCGTACAGGATGTCCAGCGGGGAGGCAGTGCTGTCATCCTCCTCGCTGGCCTCTGCGTACTCCAGGGTTCGCACCACCATGGAGAAGTTCTGTTCCTCCGGTGGTGCTTCCTCCATGAGCATTAGGATGATTGCCTGAAGAAGAGCTGTTTCCGCGCGTGTCCAGAAGGGATCATTTTCATGGCTCCCTTTGGGCGTAGTAGCCTGGATCAGATTGTTTACCAGCTTCAGTGCGTCCTTTTCGTCCCGGAGATAGCAGAAGGGATTGTAGCCATCGGACTCGCTGAGATTAACGAGATTCAGAACGCGGATCTCGTATCCCTTGCTTTTGAGGTAGCCGCCGGTGGCAAGGAGGACTTCGGATTTCGGGTCAGTAATGACATAGTTGGTGTTGGCCTCCAGAATGTTGGGCAGCACATAGCTTCGGGTTTTTGCTGCGCCGCTGCCGCCGATAACCAGTACGTTGAGGCTGCGCCGGTGTCTGCGGCTGTCCAGCCCCAGGCGGACGTGGCGGGTCAGAATCTTGCTCTGCTTCTGGGCGAACTGATGATTTAATTCACGAGCAGAGCCCCAGGTGGCGGAGCCATGTTCCTCGCCGTCCCGGGTGCGTCTGCGGCTGGAAAAGTACACTGCCAGCCCCAGCACATAAATGCCGGTGCAGACAAAAATGGACGGAGCGCTCTGCTCCGTCCACTGAATTTTGGCGGGTGTCTGCATGGCTGCCCCCAGCCGGGGAATCATGTCCAGGAGACTTCCGCCCCAGCAGGGGGCAATCAGCAGCGCCGCCCAGAGGATAAATGGGTATAAAAACAGGCAGAGGAGCACGTCCTCTGCCTTCTTGGATTTATGGATGAGATCACCTCCATATGGGAAAAGCCAGCCGGTCAGTTGGCTTGGTGGATAAACTAGGCGTAGTTATTCTAATTCGGTGCGAATGGTAAATTCATTGGGAAGACAATATATTTCTTTTTTTAAGAATGTTGGATAAAAATATTCATTCTTTAATCGTTTAAACTCCAACCATTCAAATGTATGGATATGTTTCCCTTCTGTCAGCGTAAAAACATTGCCTTTTTTCAGTAAATTTGTATCTGAAATATCCATTAGAAAATAAATACACAGTTCGTGGTAACGGAGGCTATCCACATCTTCTGTAAAAAAAGCCTGATTGAGCCACAGCGGACGAGCGATTTTTGGCGTCACGCCAAGCTCTTCTTGAACTTCTCGTACCACTGCCTGCTCAGCCGTTTCACCCATTGCAACTCTTCCGCCGGGCAGATAGAAATACGGGGAGCGTTCGTCGCGCATTGCCAGAATCTTGTTTCCTGAGATAATCATCGCACATACTCTGTAGTTAAATTTTTGGGCTTCAATTTGAAATGAAATATCCATACAAGCACCTCCTGCAACTTCCGGGTTACCAGTCTTTTCTACTCAATTATACCGGTCAACTGCAAACTCCGCAACCCCTCATTTCTCCTGCGCTCCACGCATCTTTATCTTGGTGGCCCGCCCACTGAGCTGCTTCCGGTACTGCTCCAGCCGGAGAATTACAGACTCTCGCTCACTGCTCATCGTCCTCGACTGGGGCATAGCTTCGGAGTGCGCTGAGTCGGCCCTTGTAGCAGTCAAGTCGGGCGGCCACCGAGATACGTTTTTTGAAGGTTCCTCCTTTCCGTGGGATTTCTCTGCTGGTTCCTTGCCGCTGGCCTTGTCCTCCTGCCGATAGAGCATTTTTTCAAAGACCAGATTCGCTCGATCCAGTTCCGTGGCGGGCAGCACCAGGTCAATTTGTCCGCCGCCGTCTCTGTCCCGGATGGACGCATAGAGCAGCCGGAAGGGCTTGGCCTTCTTCTGGAACGCCCGGTACTGCGCCCTGGTCATGGGGAATACCCGGATGTCGCGGGTATCCTTTAGGATCTTTTTCATTCGGGTTTTGCCGGAGATCTGTTTGTGCTGTTTTGCCAGCGCCACGGACAGCGCCAGCAGATTTTTCGCTGCCGAGGCCGTCAGCCGCAGAGTGATCTCGGTACCTGTGAGCATCACCCGGACTACGGTTTCGGCGGCATCACCGCTGTTTGTCATGGTTCATCGCCTCCTTCTCTGGGTGTTCGATTTGTCGAATGTTTTCCTGCATGGCCGCAGCCTGTGCCCGGATTTCTTCACACATCTTGATTTGCTTTCGCACCTGCCGAAGCGCTCGGTTCAAGTCAGCCAGCTTGGTATAGAGCTCTGACTGTTGCTGGGACAGTGCTTCACGGGATACTCCGCAGTCATTCAACAGCTTCACCGCATCCATGTATTGCTGTGCCTCTGCCTCCATACCGCTGTGGCCCTGATCATAGAGGCGCTTGGCGGGGGCCAGCGCTTCTTCGTCCGTCAGCGCTTGAAATAGGGGCTGGCGTTTTTTCTTTTGCACATTGAAGATGGTGCGCTGTTTGGTGAGCGCCTTAATTTTGGCCTCCGCCTTTTCCACAAAAGCGTCCATATCTGCTTCCGTAGCGATACCATTCTCATTGAGAAACTGAAACTGCGCCCGGAGCTGCTCAAAACGCATAATCTCCTGGCGCATTTTGCCTGTGATCTTTGGCGGGTACTGCCGCTTTTCAATTTTGCCGAGGATGTAGAGGTAGTGGTAATACAAAGCCAGAAAGCCGGTGTACTTCGGGTGCTTCTTATAGGGCTTGTACGGCTGCCGCTGAACAACAGTAAGCTGTTTCCCTGTAAAGATTGCATCCATATTCCCGTCAATCGTTGCCCGAATTCCATCCTCGGAATACTGTGGATTCTTCCGTTCCGGATACATGAAATGGGATTGCCCCCGGAGCCTGAAGCCCAGACGGTTGCCGTGCTTGATCTCATACCCCTTTCGCTCCATGAGCCGGAAGAAGTCTCCGATGGAGTTGGCATCCTCGATGGATGATTTCAAATCAGCTTCCAGCATGGAGCGATAGGTAGGCTGACCCTTGCTCTGGCGCAGCCATTCGATGTAGCTCATGGACTTCTGCCCATCGCCCTCAATGATAACGGATAGACCGTGCTCCCGGCACAGGCGGTCTGAAATAGTCCGAATTTGAGCGTAGTAGTTCTGTCGAGTGCTGACATACTTTGCGCCAGTGTCCATGTTCACAGAATTCAGGACAATGTGCGAGTGGATGTGGTTCCGGTCAACGTGTGTCCCAATCACCACTTGATACCCGGCCAGGTGCTCACGGGCAAACTCCTGGGCCAGCTCAAAAGCCAGCCCTGGCGTGATCTCTCCGGGTGCAAAGGACTGGATGATGTGGTACGCCTGCCGTCCATCGGTTTTGCCGACGGCCCGCTTGGTGTCCATCATCTGCTGGTAGGCGTGGCCGGGGTCACAGTTCAGATAAGCCGTGAGCACCTGTTCCTCGGTTTTGTCCTGATTGGTGACGTAGCGGATCAGCACATCCAGGCGGTTGTTCTTAGCGAGAATCTTTGTGATTGCCATTACTCTTTTGCAATTTCGTAGAGCAGGTCGTAGATTTGCTCCATGAGGTAGCGCACCTGTTGGGCGTCGCCCTTGGTACCAAACCCGGCGTTGAATTTCCGCGCCAGCTGATTCACGTTGTTGCCGATGTGGTGAATCTCGGTACGGAGCTGCCGCAGCTCCTGAGATGGGCGTGCTTTCAGCTCCGCTCCCTCAATCAGCCGCCGCAGATAGGCTGTTTTACTGAGGCCGCAGGCTTTGGCATCCTGCCGTAGCTTCTGTGCCTGCGCCTCGCTGAGACGCAGGCAGATTTCATAGTTCTTCGATGGAATTCCTCCTTTCTTCCGCCCGGAGGCAGCATTGGGGTTCGGGATCTCCCGGCAAGTGGTGCGAAAGATATCTTCGCACGATGCTTGCGAACTCTCGCCGCTGGCGAGGGGGAGCTGCGCCGGTGGGCGCAGGCGAATATAAGATAAAATGCGGCACAGGACCTCCTTCCTGTGAAAAAGTGAATGCGTGCAGAGCACGCAACGACCAGAAAATTCGGGCCATTTTTACACGCAATCTGCACGCATTGGGAAATATCCTTATGTGCGGAACACACATTGAGCTTGCTGTCATTCTGCCTGTAGGCTCCGGATAAATGCCAGTGCAGCAGAAGTATCTGCCTGCTTTGGTGTCTTCTCCGGAAGCCGCTCCACGGCGGACACCTCGATATGACTGAGCTTGTCCTCAAGTAGCTGGCGGATCGTCCCGAGAAATGCCTCCTGCTGGCGGTATTCGCACAGTGCCTGACAGATGGCACCGGTGCGGCTGCCGGGCGGGTACGCCGATAGAATATTCCAGGCTTTCTTCTGCATGGGGTTGTCCATAGAAAAGACGAGATTGATGCGCCGCTTAGACGAGTCATTCATGAAGCAGTCTCCTGCTCCAACCGTTCCTTTGCCGCCTGTGCATAATAGTCGGACATTTCGATGCCCGTAGCCCGGTATCCTTCCAGCACCGCCGCAAGAACAGTAGTTCCCGAACCGGCAAAGGGATCGAGGATATGCCCGCCGGGTTCCGTGATCTTCACCACGTCCCGCATGAGCTGGAGGGGCTTTTCGGTGAGATGAATGCGCTTCTGGGGATTGCCGTACTTGAACACACCGGGCAGGCAGGGCACAGGCCGGGAGATGGGCATATCTCCGTTACTGCCCCAGACGATATACTCCGCCTGCTGTCGGAAGCGACCCTTCTGGGGGCGGCTGTTGCCCTTGTCCCAGACGGCGGTGCCCCGCCAGATCCAGCCTGCCCACTGGAGGGCATCGGTAGCAGCTGGAAGCTGCCGCCAGTCGATGAACATACAGACCGGTGCGCCGGGCTTGCAGGCTTTTCGGGCCAGGTACAGCCATTCCGCAGCCCAGCGTGTCCAGCTCCGCTGATCCTTTGCGTCCCCGTCGAATGGCGGGGGCGCATTTTTCATGCTGGAATACTTCTGGGCAGTGGATTTATTCTTCTCCGCCTGGGTTCTGCCACCGGAGGCATAGGGCGGATCGGTGATTACTGCGTCAAAGGTGCCGGGGGGAAAGCCCTCCAGCACCTTGAGCGCATCGCCCTGGATGATGGTCCAGGGCTGGGTAGTAGATTGGTTCAAATGGGACCTCCTATCAGAAAAGCAGCCCCGCGCAATGGCGGAGCTGCTCTGGTTAGTTGAATTGAGCGTATAGATCTTTGGTATCCTGACGGCAATCTACAACAGCGTCTAAATAGACATTCGCGCCGTCCACAGAAAACAGTGCCTTATATCGCTTGGCGAACAAGGCTTTTCGGTACAGACCGGCAGGAAGATTCGGGTCTGTCTCCGGTGGAAACAGGAACGGATTTTCCTCCAACTGCGCCAAAATCTCAGCAAATTCGCTGCGGAACGCTTTTGCTGCGGGGATACTGACTCGTGCTAAGAATTCCACATGCTTTAGAAGCTGGGCGTCCACTCTGCTGGCAAAAATGACAGTGTACTGCATCACTTTGTACCCGCGTTTTCGGCGTCAGCAATGATCTGATCCATATCCGCAAGAACGTCAGCGGCGGTGCGGCCAGTATAGCCGGAAGCCCGCTCAGCCTGCGCCGCCAGAAGGTCGGCATAAAGCCCCTGTTCCGAGGTCAGAGACAGGCTCAGCGGAACCGCTTTGTCCCGAACAATCTGGTGCAGGAACATATTGATGGTTCCGTTCATGGTCATGCCCAGCTGGGACAGGATCGCTTCTGCCTGGGCTTTCAGCTCGGAATCGGTACGGATGCTCATATTTACGCTTGCCATGGTAATCACCTCAGGAGCATCATAGCACGGAGAATGTGCATTGTCAATACATTTGCGGGTTACATTCGCTCCGCAGCCAAATCACAGCCCTCCCACAGCAGCTCGGTGCAGTCCGTCTGCTCCCAGGGGGCGCTCTGGTGGG
>ERZ1034844.1433-NODE-1433-length-11145-cov-3.839946_pt1 | contig 11145 bp, 10 predicted proteins | sample MGYA00520594_ERZ1034844 | MGnify/ENA primary metagenome ERZ1034844 (study PRJEB33766, sample SAMN09781733) | gut metagenome | biome: gut microbiome | host: Homo sapiens | place: Madagascar | study: EMG produced TPA metagenomics assembly of the PRJNA485056 data...
GTTCATACATCCAGTAGGCGTATATGCCGTATCCTTTTGTTGGGTCGTTTATAAAAACATGGGTAACTGCGCCTACGAGTTTGCCGTTTTGTAGTATTGGGCTGCCGCTCATGCCCTGTACAATTCCTCCCGTATGCTCAAGCAGCCTTTTATCTGTAACCTTAACCACCATCCCCTTGCCATCGGACGTACTCTGCTCAAACAGCTTTATTATTTCGCATTCGTATTCGGTTGTAACGCCGTCCTCAAGGCTGGTCAAAAGCGTGGCTTTGCCCGTCTCTACCTCGTCCGGATAGGCCAACGCAACGCCCTCGGGATATAGCGCGGACGTAAGCGGAGCATACATTTCGCCGAATACACCATATTTGGTGTTGCGGTCTATTGCGCCCAACCTTTTGCTTACTGCGCTGAATGTTCCGCGCACCTCTCCTGGGAAGCCCTGCTCCCCGTGCGTAACGCCTACTATCGAGGCTTCGCTCAGCTCTCCCCTCTTAGCTTCTATCATCGTGCCCGCGTCAGGATCGGTCACGGCATGACCAAGCGCACCAAAGCGCATCGAGCTCATCGTATAAAACGTAAGTGTGCCTATGCCCGCCGTGCTCTCGCGTACCCATGCGCCAAGCAGCACCTCGCCGTCCTTCACGCATGGATACACTGTGCAGTCAAATTCGCTGCCATTGCGCCGTACCCTAAGGCGCATGCTGTCGCCAGCGCTTTTTACCATTGCAGACAGTTCGCCAACTCCGTTCACCTGCTCCCCGTTAACGGCTATTATAGCATCTCCTGTACGTATGCCAGCTTCATGCGCAGGGCATCTGCGCCGAATGCCATCATCCACGTTGCCAAGGCCAACCACCAGCACTCCGTTGCACCACAAGCTTATGCCCACGGATGAGCCGCACGGCATAACATATATATCGTCGCGCACATGCACATCCACATTTTTTACAGTAATACCGAACAGTTCCACGGAAAAGCGCTTCACTTCGCCGTTCTTCGCGCTGCTCAGCCGTTCGGACAAGTCGTTTGCAACGGCAACGCCGTCCCTATCGGTTATGCTGAACGGTGCAGGTATGCCGCAAAGCCGCTCCGCGCCGCCCGCTTCGTCAACATATATGTCATCCGGCAGTTCAAGCACCATGTCCATCCCCGGAACGGCGTTAACGGCGAAAAGCAGCGCACACAGCGCCGAGCCAAGCAGCTTTACTATCGTTTTAACGGTTTTCTTCATACGCAGCACACCTCAAAAAAGCACCTTGGAGCAAAACTCCATGGTGCTTATTGTTTGATATGCCGCGCGTTACTATGCAGCGCCGCGGCTTGTAAAATTAAATTTTATCGGCAGTTTTTTCCTTGATTTTATCCGCCCGCGCAATAAGCTCCCTCGCATGGGTCAGCGCAGAGGGCGAATCGCTCTCTCCATCCATCATCTGCGCAATGCGCTGCACCTTTTCTTCCTCGTTAAGCTGCCGCGTTTCAACAAACGTGTTCTTCCCGTCGTCATATTTGCGCACCATCAAGTGCGCATCGGCAAGCGCAGCTATCTGCGCCAGATGCGTTACGCATATCACCTGATGCTTTTTCGCTATGCCCAGCATCTTTTCGCCCACAACGGCTGCCGTGCGCCCGCTTATGCCCGTATCTATTTCATCGAATATCAGCGTGGGTACACGGTCGTTATCCGCAAAAATGGACTTGAAGCAAAGCATTATCCGGCTTAGTTCGCCGCCGGACGCAACCTTTTCAAGGGGCTTCAGCGGCTCGCCCGGGTTTGCGCTGAGCATAAACTCCGCCGTTTCGCGCCCGCCCTTTCGCGGCTCGCCGCCGGATGCATCGCTGAGCGCAACATCGAACATAGCCTTTGCCATGCCAAGGTCCTTCAGTTCATTCAGCACGTCGCGCTTTAGTCTATCTCCCGCGGCGCGGCGCACCTTGCTCAGTTCATCCGCAGCAACGTTGTATTCGGCCTTCAGCTTGTCAAGCTTCGCATCCAGTTCAACCGCAAGCGCCTCCGCGTTTTCAAGCTCGTTCAGTTTAGTTCCCGCATCTTTGCCGAAATCTATCACGTCCTCGACCGTGCGGCCGTATTTTCGCTTAAGGTCGGATATAAGCTTTAGCCGCTGCTCTATTTCCTCCAGCCTTTGCATGTCGCTTTCAACGTTTTCGCTTGTATCCCTGAGAACAAAGCTTATATCCTCCGCTGCGTAATACAGCTCCTCTATTTTATCGCCCAGCGCTTCATAATCCTTATTCAGTGCGGCAATGTCCCGCATGCTGCGGCGCGCGGTATCAATAGCGCTCAACGCGCTGCCCTCTTCGGCTCCGCTCAGCGCCATATGCGCCGTTTCAAGCGCGGTGCGTATGCGTTCGGCATTAAGAAGAACCGTCTTTTCCGCGTTTAGCCGTTCTTCTTCCCCCGCTTCAAGATTTGCCGAAGCTATCTCCTCAATTTGATAGCGCAGCATATCCATTTCCCGCTCGCGCTCCCTTTCGGAAGAAAAGCCGGAATTGCGCTTAAGCATCAACTCATTTCGCCTTGATACTATCGCGTCTATCTTTTCTATTATCGGCAGCGACTCCGCGTGGCAATATGCATCAAGATAGCTTATGTGGTTTTCCGCATCAAGCAGCGCCTGATGCTCGTGCTGACCATGTATATCCACCAACGTGTCCGATACGCTTTTGAGCGATGCTACCGGCACAAGCGTGCCATTCACGCGGCATGCATTGCGCCCTGCCGCGCTGAGTTCGCGCGAAAGTATAAGTTCGTTCCCGTCGTACTCTATTCCGAGTGCGTCAAGCGCCGCAAACGCAGCGTCCCCTTCATTCAGGTTGAACACGGCTTCAACCTTTGCCCGCACGGCGCCGTTGCGTATAAGGTCGCGGCTCGTCCGCTCGCCAAGCACAAAGTTCACGGCGTCTATTATTATTGATTTGCCTGCGCCCGTTTCGCCCGTCAAAACATTGAAGCCGGGGAAAAGCTCAATCCCCAGCTTCTCGATAAGCGCAATATTTTCCAAGTATAAACTCTGAAGCATTTTTGCCCTTTTCCTATTTTCTTATCATCATGCCGAGCTTTTCCACTATCTCAGGCACAACCTTTTCGCTTTTTGCTGCGATAAAAATGGTATTATCGCCGGCCATTGTGCCGGCAATCTCATCCCAATGCATTGAATCCACCGCTTCTGCCGCGGCGTTTGCGGAACCTGATAGCGTTTTAAGAATTATAAGATTTGCCGAAGCCGTTATGCTTATAACGGAATCGCTGAATATTCTTACAAATCTTTCCTTCATGCCGGCCTCGGCCTTGTCCACCGTGGCATACTTATAGCCGCCGGTTTCGCTCAGGACCTTTATAAGCCTAAGCTCCTTGATGTCCCGCGATACCGTTGCCTGCGTGACTGCCACTCCCCGTTCCTTCAGCAGCTCCGCAAGATCTTCCTGAGTTTCCACGTTCTTTTTCTCAATCAGGCTGAGAATCAACGCGTGTCTTTCAGATTTCATCCCTTATACCCTCCAAGCGTTTTATGCTCCCCCATATACAGCCCGTTCCCTCATCCCTCGGGCTGCGTAAAAGGGTTATGAAAGCCTTTGCCTTATCAGTTCATATATATTTTGCCTTCCGAAGCGCACAAAGCCGACCTTTGCGCCAACTTCGGATACGGTTATTGTGTCCACGGTGCTGATGTTGGACGTATATATACCGTCCACGGATAAGCAGCCTTCCGTTTTCATTGAAAAGCTTGCCTTTACGCCCGCCGGTGCAACTATCGGGCGGGACGTGAGCGTATGCGGGCAAATCGGCGTTATTATCAGCGCATCAAGCCCCGGGGCTATCACAGGGCCGCCGGCGGATATCGAATATCCGGTTGAACCCGTGGAGGTGCTTGCAATAACGCCGTCGCATATTACCGAGCCTGCACTGAGCCCGTCAACATCAATAGATATTTCGGCTACACCGGAAAACGTGCGCTTATATAGAAGCACATCATTCAAAAAATAATGTGGCTCTCCGCCGTTTACGGTGCAGTTTAGCATAGTGCGCTCATCCAGCGTATATTCGCCGCGTATAAGCCGGTTAAGCCCATCCTCAAGGCCGCTTGGATCTATCTCGCTCAAAAAACCTATCCGTCCGAAGTTTACGCCAAGTATGGGCGCATTGTACTTCATGGCTTCCCCTGCCGCGCGAAGTATTGTGCCGTCCCCGCCGAAAGCGAGCACAAAGTCCGGCGTTATATCGCCTATTTCTTCTGCCCCGTCAAGGCCGGAATCCTTCAATTCGTTGCTGATGTAGCATTTACAACCCAAACTCTTGGCCATTTTCACGGCGCCCTGGAGTCCGTTCACGGCGGTTTCCCGCTGCGGATTTGTAAAGAAAGCGAGTTTGATATCAGAATTCATATACGCTCCGAAACTTATCATGTGTTATTATACATTAATAGTGTCCGTATCTTCAAGCATTTTTAATGCATAATCAGGAAATAAATTCATCATTATGCGCGGCCTTCACAGTATTCCGGGCAATTCCGTCCGCCTGATCCTGCATAATTATAGCAGAATCGTCCCCGCGCTTTTTCAGTACCATAAGGAACTCTATGTTTCCCTTTGGCCCCGTTATAGGCGAATAATCGACATGCTGTATTTCAAAGCCGAGCGACTGAGCAAACAGCATGCACGACAAAAGCACCTCTTTATGCGTTGCCTCTTCGCGCACAACTCCGTTTTTGCCTACCTTGCCTTTGCCCGCTTCAAACTGCGGCTTAACAAGTATAACGGCAAGCGCACCGTTTTTAAGGCAATTATATATTGCGGGCAAAATGAGCTTTATGGATATGAACGAAACATCCATCGATGCAAAGTCCACTTCTTCATCGAACCAGTCGCTCGTCATATTGCGCGCGTTCATGCGTTCCATCACCTTCACGCGCTCGTCGTTCCTCAGCCGCCAGTCAAGTTGACCGTAGCCCACATCTATTGAATATACCTTCTTCGCCCCATGCTGAAGCATGCAGTCCGTAAATCCGCCTGTGGATGCGCCTACGTCCATCGCTACAAGGCCGTTTAGGTCTATATCGTATTTTGTAACGGCTTTTTGCAACTTCAGCCCGCCGCGGCTTACGAACGGGTTAGGATTTTCGCGCACGGTAAGCACGCAGTCCTCCGGCACGGCGTCACCCGCCTTATCTATGCGTACTTCGTTTATATATACCGCGCCGCTCATTATAAGCGAGCGCGCTTTTTCCCTGCTTTGGCACAGGCCCAGTTCGACCAGCCTTACGTCCGCCCGTGTACCCTTCATTCGCATTCTCCTTGATAAAGCTTATTTATAAGCTGCCGCACAGCGTTTTCGGAAATTCCGCATTGCTCGTCCTGCTCCGCTATACTTGCATGCATAATGGGTTCCTCCCCAACGCCAAGCACATTCACGTTTACGCGGCCCGCAAGGCGTTCCTTTATCGCACTGCCCATGCCGCCGTACTTTATGCCGTCCTCCAAGGTTATCACATTTTGGCTAATATCGGCTATCTTTTCAAGCATTTTTTCATCCATTGGCTTTATAAAGCGCACGTTGATAACGCCGGCGTCCGTGCCTTGGGCGGCGTTAAGCGCAGTTTGCACCAGCCTGCCTTCGGCAATTATCGTAACGCGGCCTATCGGCTTCACTTCTTCCCATTTTCCCAGTTCTATGGGAGTATCAAGCGACTTATCGGGAAGCGAGCCGCGGTTATAGCGTATTGCACACGGCCCGTCAAGCGTGAGCGCGAGGCTTAACATGGCCTTAAGTTCTTTTTGTGTAGACGGCGCCATTATGCGCATACCGTGCAAATTATTCAAAAAAGCGATATCATATATGCCCTGGTGTGTTTCGCCATCCTCGCCCACAAGACCCGCGCGGTCTATTGCAAAGCAAACGTTCAGGTTTTGCAGGCATACATCATGAATAATCTGGTCATACGCGCGCTGCAAAAACGTTGAATATATCGCAGCAACGGGCCGCATGCCCGCGCTTGCCATGCCCGCCGCCATGGTTACGGCGTGTTCTTCCGCAATGCCGACGTCAAAAAACCTTTCCGGAAAGCGCAGCGCAAATTCGCTAAGCCCTGTACCTGACGGCATGGCCGCAGTTATCGCAGCAATGCGTTTATCGTTTTCGGCCAGTTCGCACATTGCTTCGCCAAAAACGGCGGAGTTGCTCCTGCCCGCAGTGGGCTTGCTCACCTTGCCCGTGCGCGCATCGAAGCTGCCTATGCCGTGGAAACGCTCCGGGTCATTTTCCGCAAACATATAGCCCTTGCCCTTTACCGTAAGCGTATGAACGACCACAGGGCATTTCAGCTCCTTTGCCCGCATAAACACGTTAGTCATGCTGCCGACGTTATGCCCATCCACCGGGCCAAGATATGTAAAGCCCAGTTCCTCAAACAAAACGTTCGGTATAAGCGAATATTTTATTCTGTTCTTTATGCCTTGCAGTATTCCGAAAAGTTTTTCGCCAACGAGCGGTATGCGCTTCAACCCGTCCGAAAAGTTGGTTTTGAACCGCTGATATGACCCGCTTGAGCGGATTTTATAAAGATGCTTGCTCATCGCGCCAACGTTGCGCGAAATGGACATTGCGTTATCGTTTATAACAACAATAAGCGGCAGGCCGCTCTGCCCTGCATCGTTCAGCGCCTCAAAGCACATGCCGCCGGAAAGCGCGCCGTCGCCTATAACGGCAACAACACTCCTGTCGTTGCCCAGTATTTTGTCCGCCCTCAGTATGCCTATCGCCGCGGATACGGACGTGCTCGAATGGCCCGTTTCAAACGGGTCGCAAATGCTTTCCGCACGCTTGGGGAAGCCGCTTATGCCGCCCTTTTCCCGCAATGTGTCAAACTGATTTGCGCGGCCGGAAAGTATTTTATGCACATATGCCTGATGCCCAACATCGAATATTATCCTGTCAACCGGGGCATAGAACGCGCGGTGAAGCGCCATTGTCAGCTCCACCACGCCAAGGTTAGACGCCAAATGCCCGCCGTTTTTCGATACTTTTTCAACCAAAAAAGAGCGTATTTCCGCAGGCAGCCCCCTCAGTTCCTCTGTGGACAATGCGCGGTAATCATCGCACGAATGTATTTTATCTATAATGGGGTAATTCGCCATTCCCCGTCTGCCTTTCAATTTAGTAGCACATCATTTTAACACAGCATGATGCAACTAACAACCCCCGCGTGCCGCGGCCTATTTTTTCCTGCAAAGCGTTGAATCGATAAGCGCGTTAAAATCGGCCGCCCGCTCGCCAAACATGCTTATGGCAAGGCGCGCTTCCTCCGCCGTATCAACGGCGTATTTCTTAGCTCCGTCAATTCCAAGGAGCGTTACGGCCGTAAGCTTATCCTCTTTGGCATCCTTGCCAAGCGTTTTGCCCATGGCATCATCCGTACCGGTAACGTCAAGCAGATCGTCGGTTATCTGGAACAGCCTGCCGAAGCTTTGGGCATATCGCCTTATTGCCGCAAGTTCGGTTGCATCGGCGTTTGCAATTATCGCCCCCGATGCAAGCGCCGCCTCTATCAGCGCGCCGGTCTTTCGCACCTGTATGGCTTCAAGCATGGCAAGGTCGCCGGGTTTTCCCGTCATGTCAAGGTCAAGCGTTTGCCCTGCCACCATACCGCTCACGCCCGCGCCGCGCGCAACCTCTGCGCACGCTTCAAAGTATCGCGGCGCATGCGGCGCTATTTCAAGGCCGGCATTGAGCATGGTTTCGAATGCAAGGCTCAGCAGCCCGTCGCCCGCAAGCATTGCGCCCGATTCTCCGAAAACGATGTGGTTGGACGGCCTTCCGCGGCGCATATCGTCATTATCCATGCAGGGAAGGTCGTCATGTATAAGCGAATAGGTATGTATCATTTCAAGCGCGCAGGCAACGGGCATTGCATCCGCCTCGCTGCCGCCCAGCATTTCCGCCGCCTGAAGGCAAAGCGACGGCCTGAGCCTTTTGCCGCCCGCAAGCAGGCTATATGCCATGGACTGCTTCAGTTTTTCCGGCGCGGAACAGTTGGCAATATATGCTTCAAGCGCCCGTTCTATTCTTTCTATGCGGCCTGAATCATTCATCTTCGCTCTCCGCGTTTTGTTTTTCTATCACGTCCAGCCGCGCCTTGTAGCCTTCCAGCATTTCGCGGCAAGCTTTGCCCCTTCTTCATAAAGCTTTATCATCTCTTCCAGCGGAAGGTTGCCATCCGCCAGCTTGTCCGCTATGCTCTGGAGCCTTTCGGCCATAGCTTCGTATGTTTCGGCTTTCTTTGCCATTATTCTTTGTCCTTTCCGCCCGCAAGCACCTTTGCCCTTGCCGTGCCGTCGCTGAGCAGTATTTCTATATTGTCCCCCGCAGCCAATTCGCCGGCTGAGGATGCGTATTTCTTTCCTTTTTTGATTATTGCATAGCCGCGCTCAAGCGTGCGCGCCGGCGCCAACGAATCAAGCCGCGCCGCATTTATGCTTAACTTCCGCTCCGCTTCGCCCATGCCCTGCCGCACGCTTGCCGCTATGCCGGTTTCAAGCGCGCTGAGCCGCGCCATATTCATGCTTATCCTATGATGGCACATGCCGTATGCAGCGCCCTGCTCCATTGCGGCTATCGCCTTTTCCTCGCGCGCTATCCTGTCCGTGCAGAGCGAATCCATCCGCTCCTTCACGTATTCAAGCTCATCGTTGAGCGCTTCATATTCCGGCACGCAGAGTTCCGCAGCCGCGCTCGGAGTGGGCGCGCGAAGATCGGCAACAAAGTCCGCAATGGTAAAGTCCGTTTCGTGCCCTACCGCGCTGACTACCGGCGTTTTGCATGCATATATGGCCCGCGCCACTACTTCTTCATTAAAGGCCCACAGCTCTTCTATGCTCCCGCCGCCGCGGCCTACTATCATAACATCCGCTTTGCCGCTGCCATCAAGCAGGCGTATCGCGTCCGAAATTTCCTTGCCCGCGCCCGTTCCCTGCACCGCCGCAGGCACAACAAGAATGTTCATCATCGGGAATCTTCTGCGGGTTATGTTTATTATGTCCTGCAAGGCCGCTCCGGTTTTGGACGTTACCACGCCTATGCACTTAGGAAGCTTGGGTATCGGCTTTTTATGCGCCGCATCGAACAAGCCCTGCGCTTCAAGGCGGGTTTTAAGCATAAGAAAGCGGCGATAAAGTTCGCCCTCGCCTTCGCGCCGCATGGATTTAACATAGAATTGGAACTGCCCATCCCGCGTATATATCGATGCATAGCCGGATATTACAACCTGCATGCCGTCGCCGATGCCTTCAGGCATATTCATTGCATTCTGCCTAAACATTACGCAGCGCACCAGCGCCCCTTCATCCTTCAGCGAAAAATATATATGCCCGGAAGTATGGCGCTTAAAGCCGCTTATTTCGCCCCGTATGGAAACGGAACCGAGCAGCACATCATTTCTGAGCAGCGTATTCACATATTCATTCAGCTGCGTTACGCTGAGGATATATCCTTCCGTCATGCTTCAAGCCTCCCCGTGCATATATCCTGGCACAGCAATGCTATGCCAACGGCATTGTCGCTCGAAAGCCGCGCTTCGCCGAAGCGCACGTCCACATGCCCGCGCTTTGCCATTCTTTCGCGCAGCATTTTTCTCAGTAGCCCGCTTGACGCTACGCCGCCCGCTATAAGCACGCAGTCAAGCCCGGTTTCATCCGCCGCGTTTACTATCAGCTTATGAAAAGTGCGCGCCATGGCATCGTACACGGCATAGGCTATATCCGCTCCGTCAGTGCCCTGCTCTATCAATCTTTGCGCCGCGCTTTCGGTGCCCGAAAATGAGCATTGCGTGCCGCGAACCCATATGGGCAGCCGCACGGCAGGCTCTCCGCTCCTTTCTGAAGCAAGAACCTCCATATGCTTTCCGCTCGGGAAAGCCATGCCAAGGCTTACGCCGACCCTATCAACAAGCTGCCCCGCGTGAAGATCGGCACAGCCGCCGATAAGCCCTATTTCAAGATTGCTGCCGACGGTGAATATCTCCGTTGTGCCGCCGGATATATGCATACCCAAAAAGCGCCTGCCCATGAGCTGTTCATTTCCGTACAGCGCGGCGCGCACATGCCCCTGCTGATGGCTCAGTTCGATAAGCCTTACGTCAAGCGCATTTGCAAGCGTTATCGCCGCCGTTTTGCCCGCAAGGAACACAGGCATGTATGAATCCTGCTCCGGCCGCGGGCGCGTGCTTACGGCAACGGCCTTTATTTTTGCACGGTCGGCATCCGCCATAAGCGCGGGCATTATTTCGCCCAGGTTCCTGACGTGCTGAAACACACCGTCGCTCTGCCTGAGTCCTCTTTCCCCGGACGCAACGCGGAGCATCGTCCTTCTGTCGGAAACGATGCTCCCATTTTCCGCGCATGCGGCGGATGTTGTATAACAGCTTGTATCTATGCCAATATACTGCGCGTTCAAACTATCATTCCTTGTCTATTTGGCGCGCAAAAGTGCCCAGCATACCGTTTATGTACGCAGAACTCCTGTCCCCGCCAAAGCGCTTGGCAAGCTCCACGGCTTCGTTTATGGATACGCTTGAAGGTATTTTGTCCATATACATCATTTCGTACAGCGCAACGCGCAGTATGGATAAATCAACCTTCGGCATACGCTCAACGCTCCAGCCTATGGCAAGTTCGGCTATTTTTTCGTCCAGCTCGGCACTGTGTTCTTCTATGCCGCAAAGCACCTCATCTGAATAGTTCATGTCGTCCTCGGTAGGCTTTTCCTCTATGCCGGACTTTTCCAAAATGGCCTCGTAGGTATCCTCGCCGCCAAACAGGCGGGCAAAGGCCAGCTTCATCGCCACTTCACGGGCGGTTTTTCTGCTCATGTAATATCTTCCTTTGTATATGTTAATGAATAATTATACCGCGTTATTCTCGGCTTTTGAAGAGGGAACGAAAAAATTCGCCCACTCTTGCGCGCCCGCCTTCGTCAAGCAGCGTGCCTATAAAGAACGCAATGCCCACAAGCACGAACAGCAGCAGCGTTTTCCAAAAGCCTATGGTGAACAAAAACGCCGCGAAAACTATCGCGAAAAGCACGCTTATTATGCGCCACTTGTATTGGTTCCAGAATTCAAAGAAGTTCATATCGCG
>ERZ1034844.1438-NODE-1438-length-11116-cov-5.043938_pt1 | contig 11116 bp, 9 predicted proteins | sample MGYA00520594_ERZ1034844 | MGnify/ENA primary metagenome ERZ1034844 (study PRJEB33766, sample SAMN09781733) | gut metagenome | biome: gut microbiome | host: Homo sapiens | place: Madagascar | study: EMG produced TPA metagenomics assembly of the PRJNA485056 data...
GACATATAGCGAATTTTACAGCATGGCCCATACTAACAGGCATATTTATAGGCTATGTTGCAAACCGTATAATGAGCGGTCAAGGCAAAGGTTGCTGCATGAACCTTTTCATAGGCATTGTTGGCAGCTATGCTGGCGCCTTGATAAGTGGCCTACTTGACATACAGCTCTTTGGTCGTGGCTACCTTTTCAATTTCATTTTTTGTGTCATAGGATCTGTAAGCGTGTTATGGATATGGAACAAGCTTTTTCATTAATCCTTATTGTTAATTTATGTTAAAAAACAAATGCAAGACAAGACCCAAAACAATCCAATAACACTATAAATAAGAAAAACACACCTACAAACAGGATAACAATAAATAAAAAAAGCGGATGGACAACAATAGGAAACCCTACCCCACCAAAATGTCACAGACGCTCTTGAGTGTGGCAAGTGACGTGTTTAGAGGTTGTATATATGGCAAGTAGCCATTGAAAGTGACGTAGATAGAAGGCTTGTTTCTGGCATTTTTGTAAAACTATGATAGGGAAATGCTGCAACGAAGATAAATGCTGTGATTTATGAGGACAAAGCTGAAACGTAAGAAGAAAAAACTGAAACGTAAGAAGAAAAAAGCTGCAACGTATGAAAAAAAATATAGCAGTCTATGAGTGGAAATGCGTCATAGGTTGCTACATTAAGGTGTTTTAGAAAGCAAACTGCTCCAGTTTTAATCCGCTCTTTGTAAGGGCTTCAATCTTTGGAACCAAAGTGGTGAAATGGTCTGTTGCCATGTGTGCTTTCAGCACCTCTTCGTTTTGCCATGTCTCACAAATCATCATTACACCATTACGAGTGCCGCTAACAAAATAGTCGTATGCAACGTTTCCGTTGTCTTTCAACGACTTCTCTACAAGCTCCTCACACAAGGCGTTCAATTCTTCTGCCTTGACACTCTCCTTTTTCTCGAAAAAGACATTTAATCTGATCATAATTCTTTTTGTTTTATGTTTTTAGAATCTTTATAAGAAAGACCCTTTTGTTTGTTGATATAATTCTCCGATTTGGTTTAGCGAAAGGCTACTGATAGAAATAATAATACCAATAGGTGTTTCCATACATGTCGCGAAGCATGTTCTTGCGCTCCGTTTTGTTTCCATACTTGTTCTCCAAGTCTTGGAAATCTTGGAAATCGGCCTCCATAAGCGTGCTGTGGAAGATGATAACGGGATTGGTGCGCAAATGGGTGTAAAGGAGGAGTGCCTCACGGTAATGGGTTGGCAACAAACCTCTTACGTTATAAAATTTCATTATGTAATAGACAAACTTGTCAAGCTCCTTGTCAAGAAGCAGGGAGCTCAGGAAATAGTCGGCAAAGGGTTTCTTGCCCAAACGATGGCGCAAGAGATAGTCGAGATAACGCTTTGAGCCCATTTTCTGCTTTGTCCACACGCCTATATAATCGTAGAAATGGCTCTCGTCACACATAGCCAACCGTGTTGTCTTGTTGTCGGGTGTCAAGGCTGCCGAACCTCCTGCCAGAGGGTAGCAGAACAGACGCTCGCCAAGCTCCCCTTTGTGTGCTAACGCAAATGCAGTAAGCATGGTCAACGATGAGTCGGGACGGTCGTTTTTGGCAAGCACATCGAGAGCCTCGTCATAGTTTTTCTCCATGATCAGGCGCTCGGCCTTGAGCTGCACATGAAGCTTGTAGGAGCTGTTGCTCAGCGTGAGCACGCCAAGAAATGACAAGAGCATGATGGCGAGGTTGGAGAGGGTGAGAATTTGAATGCTGTAATGGTACATGAAGCGTGTGTCGTAGCTCACCTTCCTCATGACGCAGAGCACAAGGATGAAGGACACAAGCATGATGGGCAACACATAGCCCCAAGGACCAAAGCTATAGATTCCGCTCTCAATCCTTATGCTTGTAAGCGCCGTGAGCAGCATGAGCGACGGCAGATAAGATAGAGCGTAAAGGAGGTCGAGCTGCTTGAACAGTCGGCCCACTCCGAACTGTATGAGCATAAGAATGAATGTCACAAGAAGTGCGCCCACGACACGATGATAATGTGTCTGTCCGTCGGAGCACACATGCTGTGTGAACATCATTATGTCTGCCTGATAAAAATATAGATACAGAAGTGTGAAAACACAAAAAAGTATGGCGCACAGAGTGCGCACATACTTATTGTTCTTGTTAGAAATGATCATTTCAATTTTTCTTTAATACAACAGCTGAGCGCGCTGGAATATAGAGCTTCAGCCATTCTTTGCGTTCCTCCATATAGAGAGGATCATAAGTTGTGAGATGCGTGATGGAGTCGTCGGCAAGACCGTTGCCTCCAAATTTCACGGCATCTGTGTTTAGAACAACATCATAAGAGCCTGTTGGCACAAGGAATCCATAATCGGTAAACGACTTTGTCGGATTGAAGTTGAAGACGAAGATGAGGTTTCCGCGCATGTAAGCCAGTATCTGGTCGCCGTCGTTGTGCCATATTTCCTGAACAGGTGTGCGCTGGAAGTTTTTCTCGCTCTTTATCGTAGCTATCATTTCCTTGTCGAAGTCGCCAAGGAAATGGTAGTCGAGCTCCTGATTGTCAACGAGGTTCCATTGGCGTCGTGCATACTTGTAGCTCCATCCGTTGCCCTCTCGTGGGAAATCGATCCACTCGGGATGTCCAAACTCGTTGCCCATGAAGTTGAGGTAGCCTCCGTTTATGGTAGAGGCCGTGGCCAGGCGTATCATCTTGTGCAGGGCTATTCCTCTGTTCACGTTGCCGTTCTCGTCTCCTCGACGGAAATGCCAATACATGTCAGAGTCGATGAGCCGGAAGATTATTGTCTTGTCGCCCACCAATGCTTGGTCGTGGCTCTCACAATAGCTCACGGTCTTTTCGTCGGCACGTCTGTTTGTCAGCTCCCAGAAAATAGAACTGGGTTTCCAGTTCTCGTCGGGCTGCTCCTTGATGGTCTTTATCCAATAGTCGGGTATGTTCATCGCCATGCGATAGTCGAACCCGTATCCTCCGTCGGTAAACTTGGCAGCCAAGCCTGGCATTCCGCTCACCTCTTCTGCAATGGTGATGGCCTGTGGGTTGACCTCATGTATAAGGAGGTTGGCAAGCGTGAGATAGCAGATTGCGTTGTCGTCCTGATGTCCGTTGAAATAATCTTGATAGCCGCAGAACGCTTCGCCAAGACCGTGGCTATAATAGAGCATTGAGGTTACACCATCGAAGCGGAAGCCATCGAAGTGGAACTCTTCAAGCCAATACTTGCAGTTGGACAGAAGGAAATGGAGCACTTCGTCCTTTCCGTAATCGAAGCAGAGGCTGTCCCATGCCGGATGCTCGTGTCTGTCGCCTGGGTAGAAATATTGGTTTGGGTCGCCGGCAAGGTTGCCGAGACCTTCAACCTCGTTCTTTACGGCGTGGCTGTGGACGATATCCATTATTACAGCGATGCCGTGCTGGTGGGCTGTGTCGATGAGACGCTTGAGCTGCTCAGGTGTTCCGAAGCGGCTTGACGAAGCAAAGAAGCTGCTCACATGGTAGCCGAAGGAGCCATAGTAAGGATGTTCCTGTATGGCCATGATCTGTATGCAGTTGTAGCCGTCGGCTATAATGCGCGGCAGCACGTTCTCCCGGAACTCATCGTAGGAGCCTACTTTCTCCGCATCCTCAGCCATACCTATATGGCACTCGTAGATGAGAAGCGGCGATTTCTTTGGTCTGAAGGTCTCTTTCTTCCACACATACTGCTCTGCCGGGTTCCACACCTGTGCAGAGAAAATCTTTGTCTGCTCGTCTTGCACGACACGTCGTGTCCATGCAGGTATGCGCTCTCCGAAACCGCCTTCCCAGTAGACATGCATCTTGTAGAGGTCGCCGTGCTTAAGGTCTTTCTCCTTTAGCTTCAGCTCCCAGTTGCCCGTACCCTCAATGCGGTGGGCTTCATATTTCTCGTTCTCTTGCCATTTGTTGAAATCGCCCACTAGGAAGAGGCGTGTGGCGTTGGGTGCCCACTCGCGGAAGACCCATCCACGTTTCAGCTTATGCAAGCCATAATAGTTGTGTCCATTGGCAAAGTCGCTAAGCTTCGTCTTGCCGTTTCTTGTCAGGCACCCCAGTTTCCAAAGGGCGTGCTCGTGGCGTCCCTTGATGGCTTCCTCAAAGGGTTCAAGATAGGAATCGTTGCGTACCAAACCGATGTGTCTTGTACGGCTCGTACGGCCTGATTTTTTTACATTTTCAGTTTTCATAGATATATTTTGAAAAGATTTTGTTCTCACATTCAACGTCCAACGTTACATGTTCATCATTGTGCAAAGCGCTAATCGTCAAACCTTCGTCCTCCTTCATAGTGTCCGGTCTTGACAATTTTCCCGTTTCGGTCTTTCTCCACGAATTTTCCGTCGCGTTTATCGTCAAGATAAGACCCTTCGAAGCGTTTGCCTTCACGGTCTTCCTCGATGGCAGGTCCGTTGCGTTTGCCTTGTTTGAATGTTCCTTTATACTTGCTTCCGTTGGCATAGTGTATTATTATCTGTCCGTCGGGTTTGCCGTCTTTGAACGTTCCGTCAAACACGTCGCCACCTTTCTTTGTGAGCTTTCCATGCCCGTTTTGCAGGTCGTTCTTCCATTGCCCCGTGTAGATGTCGCCGTTTTTCCAGGTGTAGGTTCCCATGCCGCACATGTAACCCTCCTTAAACTGTCCTATATACTTGTCGCCGTTCACACACTTGAATATTCCTTCGCCTGTGCGCTCGCCGTTAAGATAGTCGCCCTCATACACGTCGCCGTTCTGAAACTTGTAAATGCCTTTTCCGTTTTGCTCGTCGTTGAGCCACTCGCCTATGTAGACATCGCCGTCAGAATATTTGTTAGTGCCCTTACCGGAGCGTTGGTTGTCGACCCAATTGCCGTCATACATCGTGCCGTCGCCCCACACATACACGCCCTTGCCGTTTTTCTTGTCGTCGAGCCAACTGCCTTCATAATAAGCTCCTCCGGCAAACGAATATTTGCCTTTGCCAGAGCGTTTGTCTTGCAGCCAGTTGCCCTCATACTTGTCACCATTATAATAGTACATCACGCCGTGGCCTTGCTGATAGTCGCGAAACCACAATCCGACATACTTGTTGTTGTTCATAAAATAATAGGTGCCGAGCCCGTGCTGCTGGTCCTGGAACCATTCGCCTTCATATTTTTCTCCGTCAGAGAACGAGTAGATGCCTTGTCCTTGACGTTTGCCCTTGACATATTGTCCTTCGTAGATGTCGCCGTTCTTATAGACAGCTGTTCCCTTGCCATGTGGCTTGCCTGCCTGCATCTCGCCTTTGTAGGCACCGCCGTCTCTTGTTGTGCAAGCTCCGAGCGTTATTTTCTGTGCGTAGCTCCACATGGGCAGAAAAGCAAACATTGTTGACAGCAGGTATATTTTGTTTATGAGCATAATTATATTTTTTGTTTTTGTAGACTTGTCTACATCATTTTTGTTTTGTAGATTTTGTCTACCGTTTAATATAGTTGGTAGACCGCCCTACCCTTTTCTGATTTTTGTAGCTATAAATCTTCTACATGTAATTGATTTTTCAAAATTAGCCATTTTAAGTGAAAGCGCAAAAGGAATTTAGTTTTTTTTCAAAAAAAAGACAGTCGACCATGCTTAATAACTTATTTTTTGTATACTTTTGCAGAAATATCAGTTAGTTTAAACAACAAAAGTCATGAAATTTATTGGAATAATCCCCGCACGTTACGCTTCAACACGTTTTCCCGGCAAGCCATTGGCTATGCTTGGAGGTAAATATGTTATAGAAAGAGTTTATAACATGGTGGCAGAAACCCTCGACGACGCTTATGTTGCTACCGACGACCAGCGCATATATGATGCTGTCGTGGCGTTTGGAGGCAAGGCCGTTATGACGCGCGAAGATCATAAGAGTGGCACAGACCGCATAGAGGAAGCGGTAGAAAAACTGGGTAGCGACTGCGATGTTGTGGTGAACATTCAGGGCGATGAGCCTTTTATACACAAGAGCCAGATAGAGACCGTGTGCCATTGCTTCGATGATCCTCAGACACAGATAGCAACTCTGGGCAAACCGTTTGCTGACATGGAGGCTGTTGACAACTGTAATTCGCCAAAAATTGTGCTCGACAACAACAGTTGCGCTATGTATTTCTCACGCTCCGTCATTCCTTTCGTTCGTAATGTAGAGCATGAGGAATGGCTTAAACATTTCCCTTTCCTCAAGCACATAGGCATCTATGCTTACAGAAAAGAGGTGTTGCATGAGATAACACGCCTCCCCATGTCGTCGCTCGAGAAAGCTGAGAGCCTGGAGCAGCTCCGCTGGCTGCAAAACGGCTATAAGATAAAGGTGGGACTGACGGATATAGAAACCATCGGCATCGACACGCCTGACGATCTGGAAAGAGCGGAAGAATTTTTAAAGAGGGCTCAATAAAAAAGTAACACGTTCATTTACAAAGGTTTATCTCCTCTATGATTCGCCAAAGCGTTTCAGTTGTTTCAGTTTCAGTTCGTTTTTTAAGGTCAGTTGTGTCTCAAACCCCTTTATTAAACATTTATAACTAATTAATAATCAATATATTATATAAAGAGAGTGAAACGCGTTACCCCTTTATAAACAACTGAAACAACTGAAACTGAAACGCTTTGCCTTTGTGTGTGCTTTCCTCTAAAAGGCCTTGTGTCAGGTCGTTACAGCTTTTTGGGTATAACATTTTTCCAACATTTCCCAGTCTCAATAAAAGCTCAAAAAGGGCATTTTCTCCTCAAAAAACGAGTTTTTTTTCGCAAAAACACTCTTCTGACACCTCGCAACCTTGCGCAAGAATTGTGTTTATCTTCCGTTTGAGGCTTCATAAAACGCCACCAACAAGCGGTTTTGAGACGGTCAGAAGAGGAAAACGGCGTAGAACCACGCTTGTCGGCGTAGCTATGGCACATTAATTGAGATTGATTTTTCAAGGCACAATTATCCTGTTTTTCTTGCACGTTCCGTTTTTTTTTAGTAAATTTGTAACATATAACTTAAACAACATCTTTTCTTCAATCTACATATATGCTAAACAGATTATTCATTACCTTGATGCTCATTGTGCTTTCGTCAACCATGACGAAGGGGCAGCAAAAGCTTTACTATTGGTTCGACACTCCTACAACCCTGCGTGGACAGAAAGTGTGGTATGAAGGACATCGCGAGAGATGCGCCGATGGCCGTCAAGACGAAAGGACAAACAGGTGCAAACCTGTTGCGGCGGGCGATGCAGCCGTAAACCCAGACCCTGAATGGGAGTCGCAGTCAATTCCTTTGGGCAACGGATCCATAGGTGCAAACGTCATGGGGTCGGTTGCGGCGGAACGCATAACGCTCAACGAGAAGACGCTGTGGAGAGGAGGTCCCAACGCAGGGATGGACACGAAGAGTGCTCGCAGCTATTGGGACGTGAACAAGCAATCGGCAGCCGTGATGAACGACATACGCCGGGCGTTTGAGGAGAACAACTGGGAGAAGGCGGCGCAGCTCACGAGCAAGCATTTCAACAGCAACGTGCCTTATGAGGCTAAGGCAGAAGAACCATTCCGCTTCGGCAGCTTCACCACGGCAGGCGAGCTGTATGTCGAGACAGGGCTTAGCGAGGTCGGGATGACAGGCTATCGCCGCTCGTTGTCGCTCGACTCGGCTGTGGCCAACGTGTCGTTCATGAAGGACGGGGTGAGATATGAGCGTCGCTATTTTGTGAGCTATCCTGCCAACATCATGGCCGTGCGCTTCACAGCCTCAGAAGGCGGCAAGCAGAACCTGGTGCTCTCTTATGCCAAGAACCCCGTGTCGGAGGGCACGATGACCGCCCTTGGCAACGACGGGCTGCTTTGGAACGCAAGGTTAGATAATAACGACATGCAATATTGCATTCGCATGAAAGCCCTGACAAAGGGAGGATCCGTCAACAACAAAGACGCGAAACTGACGGTTTGCGGAGCCGATGAGGTGGTGTTCCTGATAAGTCTCGATACCGACTATAAACCGTCTTATGCTCCCTCGTTTGACGATCCATTGGCCTATGTGGGCGTAGATCCGGAAGCAACCACAAAGAGGTGGATGGAACAGGCCGCAGCCAAGGGCTTTGAAGCTCTCCTGAAGGAACATTATGCCGACTATGCCGCGCTTTTCAACCGCGTGAAGCTGAACATAAACAACGCGGCAGAAGGCACGGAAGACCTGCCGATAACACAACGGTTGGCTAACTACAGGCAGGGCAAGGCTGACTTCTATCTGGAGCAACTCTACTATCAGTTTGGCCGTTACCTTCTCATCGCCTCGTCGCGCCCCGGCAACATGCCAGCCAACCTGCAAGGCGTGTGGCACAACAACGTGGACGGACCGTGGCGTGTAGATTATCACACGAACATCAATCTGCAAATGAACTACTGGCCTGCCTGCCAAACCAACCTCAGCTAGTGTGAGCAACCGCTTTTTGAGTTCATAAAAACGCTCATAAAGCCAGGCGAGGTGACAGCACGGTCTTATTTCGGCACTCGAGGATGGACAACATCGGTTTCGGCAAACATCTTCGGCTTCACCTCTCCCCTTGCAAGCGAGGACATGTCGTGGAACTTCTCACCCTTTGCCGGACCGTGGCTTGCAACGCATCTGTGGAACTATTACGACTATACGCGCGACCGCAAGTTTCTGGCTAATGAGGCTTACGACATCATTAAAGGTAGCGCACGCTTTGCTACCGACTATCTGTGGCGACGCAAAGACGGAATCTTCACAGCCGCTCCATCGACCTCGCCCGAGCACGGACCCGTTGACGAGGGTGCAACCTTTGCACACGCCGTGGTGCGCGAGATCTTGACAGACGCCATTGAGGCAAGCAAGGTGTTGGGATGCGACACCAAGGAACGTCAAGAGTGGGAAAACGCTCTTAAGCACATAGCCCCTTACAAGACAGGACGCTACGGACAGCTCATGGAGTGGTCACGCGACATTGATGACCCAAAGGATGAACACAGACATGTGAACCACCTGTTCGGTCTGCATCCGGGCCACACCATATCGCCCGTAACCACGCCCGACCTTGCCAAGGCATCGCGTGTGGTGCTTGAGCACAGAGGAGACGGCGCAACAGGCTGGTCGATGGGCTGGAAGCTGAACCAATGGGCCCGTCTGCACGATGGCAACCATGCCTACAAGCTCTATGGCAACCTGCTTAAGAACGGCACGCTCGACAACCTGTGGGACACACACGCTCCCTTCCAGATTGACGGCAACTTCGGCGGCACGGCTGGCGTTACGGAGATGCTCTTGCAGAGCCACATGGGCTTCCTGCATCTGCTTCCCGCCCTGCCCGACGCATGGAAAGAAGGTTCTGTTGAGGGGCTTCGCGCCCGTGGCAACTTCTTGGTAAACCTAACATGGCGTGGCGGCAAGCTGGTTCAGGCAACCGTCGTGTCGCAATCGGGAGAGCCATGCAAGGTACATTACAACGGCAAGACGTTGAACTTCAATACGCAACGGGGCAAAAGCTACACCATAACTTACACGAACGAGAAACTTCGTGTGGATAAAAAAGGTTAATAATAAGCTTTATTTTGTAAAATAACAATCTAACAAAATAACAATCGAACAAAATCAACAAAAAAGAATTATGAAAAAACGGATAGAGAAATGGCTGAAAGAGACGATGGCCATAGCTTGTTTGCTGCTTATAGCAATGCCCATGACAGCCAGCAAAAAGGTGCTGTTTGACAAGATGAAGGGACAGTACAGAATTCCAGCCATAGTGCAATGTAAGTCGGGCAAGATCATCGCATTTACCGACCATCGCTACGACGGAACCGACATTGGATGGGGACATCATCTCAATATCGTGATGAAGACACGCTGCGACGGCGGCGAGACATGGAGCGAAAACGAACAGATGGTGGCACAAGGCGGTAGCAAGGTGGCAACCGACTTCAACTGTGGACACGGCGATGCTGCTGTGGTGGCAGACAACAAGACAGGTGAACTGCTGCTTATGTGTGCTTCAGGCGGAATAAGTTATTTCGACTCGAGTAGAGAGCAACCAATAATGATGGGACGCTATTGCAGCCGAGACGAAGGCAAAACATGGCAAGGTGAAGACGTTACGAACCAAATTTATAAGCTCATGCCCGATATAAAAGGAGCATTTTTCACAAGCGGACGAATGGTGCAAAGCAAGAAGATAAAGGTTGGAACCCACTATCGCATCTACTCGGCGTTGGCAACCAACCGTGGCAACCGCGTGCTCTATAGCGACGATTTCGGAAAAACATGGGGCGTGCTTGGAGCACAAGCTAACGCACAGGAGGCTGCGCCTAAGGGTGACGAAGCAAAAGTGGAGGAGCTGCCTAACGGCGATGTGCTGCTAAGCAGCCGTGTGAGCAGCGGCAGATATTTTAACATCTACAGCTATGACAACGCTAAAACGACAGCAGGACGATGGGGCCCGGTGGCTTTCTCGGGAGCAGAGAACAAGGGCGTAAAGGCAAGCAGCAACGCTTGCAACGGCGAGCTGGTGCTGGCAAAGGCTAAGATAAACGGCAAGAAAAGGACCATGCTCCTGCAGAGCGTGCCGCTCGGTCCTGAGCGAACAAAGGTAGCAATCTACTATAAGGAGCTAAAATCGGCAGCCGACTATGCTACACCCGAAAGCGTGGCTGCCAACTGGGAAGGCTGTTACGGGGTAAGCAACACGCTCTCGGCCTACTCTACCATGATTCATGACAACAAGGGCAACATCTTGTTCTTGATGGAGGAAAACAGCGTGGAAAGCCACTACGACATAGTGTTTGAAAAGCTTTCGATGGAAACAATTTGTGGAAAGTGACGAGTTGGTCTTTTACGACATAACTTTCGCAAGTACATGATTAACGCATTTTGCAAACAATTGTCAACTCAAGAAAGCGTCGCCGCGCTCACTTTTGTCGCTTGCCCAAATAGCAAGGCGGCGCTTTCTTGAGGTTATATGTCAATAACTACATGCGATAGTTATGAGCCTTATTTTAGGCTTAAGCTACGAATAAAGCCACTTGCAAGAAAAAATACAATAGCTTTTTTATTGG
>ERZ1034844.1439-NODE-1439-length-11114-cov-5.779456_pt1 | contig 11114 bp, 18 predicted proteins | sample MGYA00520594_ERZ1034844 | MGnify/ENA primary metagenome ERZ1034844 (study PRJEB33766, sample SAMN09781733) | gut metagenome | biome: gut microbiome | host: Homo sapiens | place: Madagascar | study: EMG produced TPA metagenomics assembly of the PRJNA485056 data...
GATACAAGCTAGATCTCACCTGGCAGTACCGCCTTTGTAATTGCAGATAGTACAACTTATATGTTAAATAATAAACTTAATTGGATAAAAGTTAATCTATCCAGCGGTTCTGGCTCTGGTGGAGGCGGTGGCGGAACAAGTGGAGAGATTATTTATGAAGGAGGAGAAATTTAATGGCAGACGTTATTAAAACAACCTTCCAAGTAAAAAGAGGTCTCGCCGCTCGTTGGAAAGAATTAAATCTTGTTTTAAGACCGGGTGAGCCTGGATTTGAATTAGATACTTTTAAGCTAAAGATTGGTGATGGTGCTACGGCTTGGAATAATTTACCTTATGTCAATGAAAAAGATATGAGTAAATATATTTCCATTGAAGATATTATAAATGGTGACGTAATCTTGCCTGTAGCCACAAGCACCATACGAGGCACTGTATTAAGTTCAACTAATATAAATGAAATTTCTGTTGATCCTACGGATGGATCTATGGAAGTTAATTCACTCGCAGTTGATAAATTACAAGATACTGTTGATGTTAGTCTGGTTTTAAATGGCGGCGATTCCACTCGTCTCATTTAATATAAAAATCTTTTTTGTAAAGGAGATTCTATAATATGGCTGAAATTAAAACTCGTTTACAAGTTTTAAACGATACCGCTGAAGCCCTTGCGGCGAAATCTACTGCGGTACCTCTCAAGGGTGAAATCGTTTATAACCAAACGAATCATAAGATGAAAATTGGCGATGGTACCACGACCCTTGGCGATCTAAAGTTCGTTGGTGGTGACGAAGCTAAGCATTTTGATGTGGTTGCTAATGCTGATGAGGAAGACGTCGCCGCAATTCTTCGTGTTATTGGAGACGCCGAAGTCCATACTGGTGATACTGCTATCGTTAAGCGCACAATTACTGGTGATAAGATTTCCCATACGGCTTATATTTATAATGGCACTAATTGGGCTGCTTGTGATGGCAACTATAATGCTAAGAATGTATACTTTGATGCGGACTTAACTCTAACCGAAACTTTTGGTCGTTATAAGCCTGGTGCCTCTGGTTCTATTGATGTTCCATCTACGGGACAGAGTGTTTATGGTTTAATTGATGATGCTTTCTCTCAAGAGAAGAATCCTACTGCTACTCAGCCTAGTGCTTCTGTTACTATTTCTAGTGGAAATGGAACCTTTGAGATTGGTACTAAGAAAAACCTAACCTATTCTGCTTCTCTAAATGGTGGTTCTTATACCTATGGCCCTAATCCTACTGGTGTTACTGCCACCGGTTATACTGTGACTTGTGATGGTAAGACTGCCGATACCGCAGCTGGCTCTTTCGAAAATATTGTTGCAGATGGTACCAAGAAGATTAGTGTTTCTATTACTCACTCTGCTGGTAGTATTCCTAAAACTAATAAGGGTAAAGAGTATGCTGCTGCTCAGATTAAGGCTGGTACAAAGACTGCGACTTCTAGTCAGTCTCTAGTTGGTGTCCGCTATATATTCTGGGGTCCAATGACAACTGACGCCGCTATTGACTCTGCTGCTGTTCGTGCATTAGCCCATAATAAGGCTACCGGCACTGGTGCATTGACAACCTTTGGTGCTGGCGCAGGTGCTAAGAAGGTCGTTGTGGCTATTCCCTCTGACCGCAAAATTACTAAGGTGCTAATGCCGTCTGCTCTGAACGCTGACGTTACCGCGCTATTTGTCAAACAGTCTGCTACGGTTCCTGTTAATGGTGCTAATGGTTATGCCGCTGCTGCTTATAATATTTATGTGTATCAACCTGCCTCTATTGATGCTGGCGAGACTTACGCTGTTACCATTGGTTAATTAAAGAGGAGGTAAATATAATATGGCTAAAATTATGAATGATGCTGCTTATATGGGTTTCCCTCTGAGTATCAAGCGTGGTAACCCTGCGCCCGTTGATACTACAGCAGTATGGTATAATAAAACTGAACTCGAAACTTATGCTAAGTCTGGTGCTACCGCTTATGTTGGCCAGGTTTTGACTCTTGTTGCCGACAGCAAGTGTGAAGCATACATGATTTCTAATGAGGCTGGCACTCTAATTAAACTAGCTTCTACTACTGCTTCTGGCGACTTAGCTTCTGATGTTGCTACTCTACAAGGTCAAGTTGCTGATTTAATTAGCAAGGTTGGCAAGGCTGCTGAGGACGAAGTCGCGGCTACTGGTCTGTATGCCCTGATTGATGAGATTAAAGCTTTGGCCGAGGGTAAGGTTGCTTCTGTTGGCGCTACTGATAAATCTATTACTGTTGGTGGTACTGCCACCAAACCCACCGTTGGTGTTGCTATCTCTGCTGATGAAGGTAATGCCCTGTCTCTCGCGGCTGACGGACTGAAGGTCACCATTCCCGAGGTCACTATCCCTGTGTACAGTGTTGTTGAAGACAAGACAAGCACTGAATATTCTGCCATTTACCATCTAACTAAAAATGGTATAAATGTTGGCGCCGCTATCAATATTCCTAAAGATATGGTTGTTAAGAGCGGTACTGTTGAAACCAATCCTGCGGGCAAGCCTGTTGGTACGTATCTGGTTCTTACTCTCGCTAATGCGACTGAGGACAAGATTTACATCAATGTTGGTGATCTGATTGAGTACGTTACTGCGGGTGAGAGCCCTGACGGCATGGTTGTCGTTAGCGTTAGCGACGATCATAAGGTGACTGCCACTCTGGGTGACGCTTCTATCACTGAAGCTAAACTTCATGCTGATGTTAAGGCTAAATTAGCTAAGGCTGTATCTGCTGTTCAAGAGGTCAAGGCTGGTGCTACTAATGGCACTATCGCTGTTGATGGCACTGAGGTGGCTGTTACTGGTCTGGCTGATGCTGCTTATGCGACTGTTGCTTCTTTGAATAAAACTGCTCAGAGCAAAGCCAATGCGGTTAAAACTGAGCTACTAGGCGCTGAAGCTGATGATAACACCAAAGAAACCATCCGTGGTGCTCGTAAACTGGCTAAATCCTCTGCCGATTCTGCCCTCGCTGATGCCAAGACCTATGTTAGCGAAGAAATTGGCAAGCTGAAGGTCGATGATACTGCTGTTGCTAAGCAGTTTGTGTCTGCTGTCAGTGAGGCGGGTGGTAAGATTACTGTTGAGCGTCGTGCCTTATTAGCTGAGGATGTGCCCGAGCTGGGTATTAGCAAAATTAGCGGCCTGCCCGCTGCCCTTGCCGCCAAGCAGGATACTGTAACCTTTGATGGTGAGTACAGTGCTACTAACAAGGCTGCTACCGTCAGTACTGTAAATTCTGCCGTTGCCGCTGTTGTGAGCAATGGTAAGGATGTAGCTGCCGATGATACCATTAAGGGTGCCAAACTGTATGCTGATGGAAAAGCCTCCGCTGCACTCTCCAGTGCAAAAGAGTATGCGGATAGCATTGTAACTGGTACAGGTGGTATTACTGCCCGTGTTGAGACTCTGGAGGGCAAAGTTGACGTTACCAAGGTCAGTACCGCTATTGCTACCGCCAAGGACGAGGCGATTGCGGCTGCTGCTACTGCTTCTGATACTAAGGATACCGCTCTCAAGACCGCTATCTTGGGCGCAGAGGATTATGCTCAGACTGTTAAGAGTGCGTATGAATTAGCTGCTTCCAAGGCTACTATGACTGAAGTTGAAGCTAAGGATTATGCCACTAAGACTGAGGCTCAGGGATATGCCGATGCTAAGGATACCGCCATTGCCGAAGCTAAGAAGGCTGGCACCGATGCTATGGCTAAGATTGGCACTATTCCCGAGGGCGCTACTGCCACTACTGCCATTGGTTATGTGGATGAGAAGATTGCCGCTATTCCCGCTCAGACTGATTATACTGTAACTTGCAATACTACTACTCCCGAGGGTTATGCTAAGCGTTACACGCTGTCTCAGTGCGGCAACCAGATTGCTTCCATTGACATTCCTTCTGATATGGTGGTCAGCTCTGGTAAGGTTGTTGAGAACCCCACTGGTTAGACTGCTGGTACCTACATTGAACTGACTCTAGCTAATGCCACTAAGGACAAGATTTACATCAATGTCGGCGACTTAATTGAATATGTGACTGGCGCTGCAGCAGCTGATGGCATTATCACTACCTTTGTTGATGATAACCATGTACTGACCGCTACTATTGGCGATGGCACTATTACCAAAGCAAAGCTAGCTACCACTGTCCAAACTTCTCTTGGTAAAGCTGATACCGCGCTTCAGGCTGCTGCTCTTGAACCCTATGCTAAGACTGCAGACGTTGAGGCTGGCTATGTTGCCAAGAACGGCACTGATCGTCTGATGACTGCGGCTGAAGGCACTAAACTAGCTGGTATTGCTGCAGGTGCTCAGGCTAATATTCTTGAAATTGTCAAAATTAATGGCACTGCACTAGAGATTAAAGATAAGTCTGTTAATATTACCGAGATTAGCACTGACTTATTAAAGCAAGGTACTAATACTCTTGTATTAAATGGCGGCAATGCTGCCACTCTTGCTTAATCTACTTAATTAAAATGGAAAGCCCTCTTAGTGAGCGCACAAAAGGGCTTTTCCTTTCTATCTTAAAATTTCAAAGAAAGGAGAAGAGAAATAAATGGCTGAAAAAATCCTGAATACAAGATTTCAGTTACCATATGATACTTATACCAATTGGTCTACTAAAAACCCTAAATTGAAAAAGGGTGAAATGGTACAAGTTGAAGTTCCAGCTCCTAAAGATGCCATTGTTCAAGCTCCTTCTGTTTTAATTAAGGTAGGAGATGGAACCCACAACTTTAATGATTTAGCGTGGGCAAGTGGCCTAGCAGCAGATATCTATGATTGGGCCAAAGAAGCAAATAAGCCCAGTTATAAAACAAGTGAATTAACAAATGATAGCAATTTTGTTTCTCAAGTAGAGTTAGACAATAAACAAAATAAGATTAGTGCCAATGGTATTCTTAAAAGCGATGGCTCTGGTGCTATCAGTGCAGCAGACACAACTGAAGTTGAATTGGTTGAATTAACCAAGGCTAATGTTGGACTTGGTAATGTAGATAATACAAGCGATCTTAATAAACCAGTATCAACAGCTACTAAAACTGCTCTCGATGCACAAAAAGTAAAAGAATGGATTTATACTATTCCGTCTCTCGGTTGGACAGCAAGCGAAGGGGTGTTTAAATATACTTATTCAAACACTAATTTACGGGCTTCAGTTAGCCCAATTATCACTTGTACATCTAATACAAGTGAATATAACTATATTACAAATGCGGAAGCTACTGCTAATACAGGAATAATATTCACCGCAAAAACTAAACCAACTAATAATATTGTATTACAAATTATTGATCTTGGTTAATTAATCTGACATTAAGGGTCGGTCTATCTAGGTAGATCGACCCTTTGTTTTTTTTTATAAATTATGTTATAATATTTATAGAAAAGATAAAGAGAGGGGATTTAAGAAATGACAAACAAAGAGTTGGTTATTGCGGTACTTAAAGAACATAACTGCTTGACTGCCAATGAAGTGCGGCAATTCGCTATTAAATACTTTAATACGCCTATCACTCCGCAGGCGGTTTCTGGAATTATGCGGCCACTGATTGCGGCGGGCCTTGCAGGAAGTGATAAGCATCCCTCTAATGGAAAAACTGTTTATTGGTTAAATAAGGAGAATTAATAATGAAATTATGGATTGATGATATTCGTCCAGCCCCTAAGGGATATATTTGGGTTACTAGCGTAAATCAAGCAAAAATTGCAATTAAAACTTACGAGCGAAATTATTATGACGACACTGTATTAATTGATATTGATCACGATGCCGGTCATTATTTCGCTGAAGGCGGAGATTATATTAAATTTTTAGATTGGTTGGAAAGTGAAGGCCACGTTGATGAAGGATTTACCTTCCATATCCACAGTATGAATCCAGTAGGCGTTCAAAACATGAGAGCAATTATTCAAAAGAATGGATGGCGAGAAGTATGAGTAAAATTAAATTGGGTTGGCTTAGTCCAACAGCAGAGATGGTGGAATGTAATGCTTATGAGCATATCCAAACCGCATATGATATTCTGGATAAAAATTATAATATGAGTTCTGTGTTTAATAATCCTGATGATGTGCTTGTAAATCTGGGTTGGGTTCATATTTGTCGAGGTTCTATATTAGATCACGATTATCATTTCTATTGGAATATAAATCGGTTTTTGACACCTGAGCAAATTCAGTATCTAAAGCCTTATTTTGAAGATGAAAATGTACCGATTGATGAAGTTGAAAAGGATATGTTTTTTGACAGATTGGAGTTAATGTAATGCCGGAACGAAATTTCGATAAAAATCTCCAAAATGTCCGAAATATCGCTCACGCGGTTAAAAATGAAATTACGCTCAAGCAATGCGAAGCTCTTACTCATTCTCTTCGTATTAAAACCGAACGTCTACTTCGCCAAGGGCGGTCAATGGCGGAAATTGCTTATCGTACTGATAACGCTCTCAAACGTATCTCTTCTCACACTCTCAAATCTCATCAATATACAATATTTAAAATTATAGAAGAAACACTCGACGAAATTCTTCCTCCTGTAATCAATCAAACATTTGAAGAGTTCGCCGATGTTAGTAAAATTTATAGAGGTGATAATTATGCCGAAATTCTTCGTAGTGAGCGACGTCCATGGGTTTTATGATGAACTGCGGAATGCCCTGGACGATGCTGGGTTTGACCCTGAAAACACTGACCATTATCTGATTTCTTGCGGTGATAACTTCGACCGCGGGCCTCAGAATCTGGAAGTCCAAAAATTTTTCATCCGCACGCCTCGCACAATTCTGATTCGAGGTAATCATGAAGACCTGTTTGATTGGGCTGTGCGTGATGGTTTTACAATGCGCGATATTCAAAATGGTACATATCAGACTATCCAAGAGCTGGGTAGGGCTAAAATTCCTGAGCACCAGTGGGCTTCTCAGGATGAAATTACAGAATATGCTTATCGCACAACTCGCTGCTTCTTCGACCGTATGGTTGATTATTTTGAAACTGAAAACTATGTCTTTACCCATGGTTGGATTCCTGGCAATTTGAAGTCTCCTGACCATCAGTGGCGTAGAGCGACTAAAAATCAATGGGAGAAGGCTCGCTGGGATAATGGCATGGAGCGCGCGATGAAAGGCCATATTGAGCCCGGTAAAACTATTGTATGTGGGCATTGGCATACTTCTTGGGGTCATCATCGTCAAGATGGAACTCCTGAATGGGATGTAGGTGCTGATTTTAGCCCATATTATGACAAGGGTATTATCGCAATTGATGCTTGTACCGCCTATTCTCATAAAGTAAATTGTATCGTTCTTGAAGATAAATTTTTAAAGGAGATTGACTAATGATTACATTATTAATTGTATTAGCCACTGGCTTATTTATTTGGTTGTTTATTTGGTGGTTAATTTTTAATAGTTCTACCAGCTCAGACCGTCCTCATTGTTTTCTCTCATTTCATCGCTTCAAGACGCTCTATAATTTAAATGAGGATAGATATTGTTATACCTGTCATGATTATAGTGATTTTGCCCATTTATATCTTGACAAATATCCTGAGCGAGATTATTTATGTGCCGAAGTTCAAATTAAATTCCATTTTATCAGTTTTTTATTCTTCCTCTTCTGGAATATGCTTCAGAGTATCCAAGAGAAACGAAGTGAGAAAAATGCTGGCCTTGAACTCGTGCTGACTCGTGGTAAGGAAGATATTGAAGCAATTCGCGCTCGTGCCGAAAAAGAAATTCGTGAAGCGGAACGTATTAATAACAAAGTAAAAGAAAATATTGAAAAAGCAAAACGTGATCGTGAAATTAGATTAACATTAAATGAAGAAGAGGAAATGAAATGGAGAGGGATAAAAAATGATTATTTGCGCAGCAATTAAAGACACTCGCACTGGGGCGGTATTTGGTGGTATCCGCCATGGCAACATTTATTCTGCAATGCACGATGCAGGAATTACTCCTCCTCGCGCAGCCACAGTTGAGGGCTTTCTTGATGAAAAGAATAACTTTTATGACCGTTATAAAGCATGTGAAGTTGCTATGACCAATGGTCAGTTGAGCGCTACTACTCGTCAGCATAAACGTGATATCAGCGAGAAAGAATTGTTTTCGGAGGATTTGTACTGATGGATGGAGTAATAATTCTTAATAGCTATGAAATACTAACAAATGCATCAGAAATTTTTTTATATTTTGTTTGGGGATTTGTTTTCGCAGTGCTCGCATTAAGCCTTTTGTATCTTTTTGCAATGGATACTTCTAGTATATTTACAGTCATTGTTGCGATTGTAATGGGAGCTTTAGCAGTTATACTTTTTTGTAATATTCCAGAAAAAAAATATGAAACTCGCTATCAAGTAACTATTGATGATTCAGTAAGCATGAATGAATTTCAAAGCAAGTATGAAATCATTAAAATAGAAGGTAAAATTTATACAATTATTGAAAGAGAGGATTCAAAATGAGATTTTTCTCTCAAGATGAAATCCAAATGAAAAAGAATGAAAATTCTGCCTGGTATGATATTGAATGTGCACCTGTGGGTTTAATCAAATCTGCAAATGATATTAAACGAGTTATTGAATATGCGGATAAATATAATATTGATGCAAGATATTTAAAGAAACTTCCGTATCCTTTTGAGCATTATATTGGTATGGAAATCTCTTTAGGTAATTATTTTGGTGGAGCTAGCTTTTATTATTACGAACCCTCTCCTCCTAGTTGGCATCAAATTTATATTAATGTTCCTGAGTCTAAAACCGATGTAATTATTTATCATAATGAAATTTATTATATTGGAGAATATTCTTATGAAGATAATTATTGGCTTTGCGATAATGAAGAATTTAAAGTAAAAAATGATGATTGCTGGATATATCTATCTCCAGTACCTTATAAATGGAGGAAACAATAATGGATGCTGTAAAATTTATACAAAATTATATTAGACTTTGCGCACAGCAAGAAGACTGTGATACTTGCCCTATCTATGGAATTGATGGTGTTGATTTCTGTTCTGCAACGCCTAAAGAGCGTAGTTTGGAAGGTTGTGAAAAACTTATAACCCTAACCAATGCATGGGCTCTCGCGCATCCCACTAAAACACGTCAAAGCATGTTTCTGAAACAGTGGCCAGAGGCAAGAATTGAGAGCGATGGTATATCCTCTATTTGTCCCGCAGTATTATCTAAGGCATATCGTATGTATAGCGAAGAAAAATGTCCAAATACAATAACACCAAAGATTTGTGCTGATTGTCGTCGTAAGTTCTGGATGCAGGAGGTAGAATAAAATGAAAGTTAGAATAGAATTTGAGTGTGAAATATATTCAGACAAGTTTACACCATGGTTTGCAGTTAATGATGAAATTATACATACCAATTTAGAGTGTGTGGAAAATCTTAATGTGTATGATGCTGAAACAGGAGAAGAACTTTAAGAGAAGGGCAGAATAATGGATGCTATTAAATTTATTAAAGACAAAAATAGAATGTGCGCGAGATATACTCCTTTACGGTGTGAAGGCTGTCCCGCAGATAATTATGGAAAATCTGGCGAAGCATGTATCATGATTGATACTATTAATCCTGAAAAGCTCGTTCCTATCGTTGAAAAGTGGGCTATAGAAAATCCTCCTCGTACACGCCAATCTGAATTTCTAAAGCAATGGCCTAATGCAAAACGAGATTGTAACGATATTGTAGAAATTTGCCCTTGTGATATAGATATAATTAGTATCAAAAATTGTGATGTAAATGAATGTAATAGATGTCGTCGCGCATTTTGGAGTAAAGAAATAGAATGAAAGAAATTATTACATTATTTTTAGTGTATCATTTATTATTATTTATAAATTTTTTGGAGGAACAAAAGAATGAAGAGTAAAGTAACGATTGTGGTTTCTGCTATCTGCGCGATTTTGGTAACTATTTTTTGTATTATTTGCTTGACGCGTATTAAGGTTGGCTATGTAGGTGTTGTGTATTCCGCAAAGGGTATTGAACAGGCTACTCTGACGCAGGGCTGGCATTGGCTATCTCCATTGAAACACATTAAACAGTTTCCTATTAGTCAGCAGCAAATTGTATTTTCTGATGATCCTTCTGATTATAATACAGATGAACATGCTGATTGGCATATTGATGCCCCTGCTAATGGCGGTATGGTTGGTATTAATTTGACTGTAAATTATAATTTCATTGCTGATCGTGTTGTTAGTCTGTATGAAAAGTTTAATGGTATGGATGGCGAAGCTATTGTCGAAAGCCGTGTACAGAATAGTATCATTGCTTATGTTAAAGAAGTTACCCCTCGATTCTCTGTAATGGATATTTATTCCGATAAGAAGTCTGAGGTTAATAAAGCTATCACTGATTATCTAAATGAAAAACTGAGTACTGAATATGGTATTAATGTATCTAGCGCTCTAATTATTGATGTTGAGTTGGATTCTGCTCTACAGGAGAAGGTGCGCGCAAAGGAACAGGCTAAACAGGATGCGGAGATTGCAGAACTGGCAAAGCAGACCGCAGAAGCTCAGGCTGAAACTAATCGTGTTATTGCTGAATCCGAAGCTGCAGTTAAAGTGATTGAAGCCGAGGCACAGGCAGAGGCAAACCGCACTATCGCTGAATCTATTACTCCTGAATTGATTCAAATGAAGGAAGCTGAGGCTAGATTGGAGCATGGCTGGATAACTGTTCAGGGTGCTGGTACTGTTGTCACTAATCCATAAGGAGTGATTATATGCGAGACTGCAAAAGTCTAGGTGCTTATCTTTTCAATTTTAAGAAAAGATATTGGTATAAAAATCTGCGAGATATAAAAATCTTTTTAGGCCGTATTCCCTTTCTTTTGAAACATGGGTATTGCCCTGTCGCAAATTGGGAAACATCTGCTTGGTTTATAGATGTTATGAAAGAGATTTTAACAAATTATCGCCATTATAGAATGGGAACTCCTATTGTTATTGACGATTATTTTCAGGATGAAACTGCTAATTGTAAACGTAATGAACAAGAATATAATAAAATTCTTGACAGAATGATTGACCTTCTAAATCTCA
>ERZ1034844.1445-NODE-1445-length-11089-cov-5.725485_pt1 | contig 11089 bp, 11 predicted proteins | sample MGYA00520594_ERZ1034844 | MGnify/ENA primary metagenome ERZ1034844 (study PRJEB33766, sample SAMN09781733) | gut metagenome | biome: gut microbiome | host: Homo sapiens | place: Madagascar | study: EMG produced TPA metagenomics assembly of the PRJNA485056 data...
GTGGGCTTCAGCCTGATGATGGTGCTCGACGTGGCGCTGGGATGAAATACGGCAGAAATACAAGCAGGATCTTGCGCTGCGGGATGGTGCGCTCGCCTTGCAGGCAGAGGGCGAGGTAGTCCTTCATCTCCTGAATGCTCATGCCGCATTTTTTCAGGCGCGTCAGGCTGCTGATCCACGCGACGTCCCGCTCGTCAAACACGCGGCGGTTGTTTTTGTCGCGCTTGACGTTGGGGACAAGCCCCTCGTTGCAGTAAAATTTTAAGGCCTGATAGGTCATGCCCGTTTCCTTGCAGACCTGCATCATGGTGTAGCGCATGGTAATCCCTCTCTGCTGCGTAAAAATTGTGTTTTTTCCTCAAAAACCTCTTGACCGGTTGTTACAACCGGTATTGATAATCGGCAGTATCAACCGGAAGCTGCCACCGGCAATGATAGCAAACAGCGGCGAATACCGCAAGAAAAACGGTCAGAGAGGATACGTTATGATGAATAACTTTATTTTTGAAAACAAGACCAAGGTATATTTCGGCAAAGGCGGCGTGAAGGAGTACCTCGGCGGCCTGCTCGCAAACTTTGGCGAAACCGTCATGCTGGCCTATGGCGGCGGTTCCATCAAGTGCAACGGCGTGTACGATGAGATCATGGGTATCCCGAACGCGCAGGGTAAGTGCGTTGTGGAGTTCTCCGGCATCATGTCCAACCCCACCTATGCCAAGGTGCAGGATGGCGCAAAGCTGGCACGTGAAAACCATGTTGACCTGATCCTCGCCGTGGGCAGCGGCAGCGTTTCCGACTGCTTGCAAGGTCATCTCCGGCGCGTTCGACACGCTGAGCCACGCGATGGAAGCCTACTTCGGCAAGCCGGATGAAAACAACCTCTCCGATGATATCAATGAGGCCGTCATGCGCAGCGTCATCCGCAACATCCGCATTTTGCTGACCGATCCTGAAAATTACGACGCCAGAAGCGAGCTGGCGTGGGCGTCCGCCATGGCAGAGAACGGCGTGCTGAAGATCGGCAAGGTCACGGATTTTCAGGCGCATCAGATCGAACACCAGCTGGGCGCTTACACCAATTGCAACCACGGCGCGGGGCTGGCGGTCATCCACCCTGTCCTGTACCGCCACATCTACAAATCCGGCACGGCGCGGTTCACCCGCTGGGCGCAGAACGTCTGGGGCATTGCGACCAAGGGCAGTGACGGGGAAACCGCTGCCGGTATCGACGCGCTGGCCGCGTTCATTAAGGAAATTGGTCTGCCGACCAGCTTTGCAGAGCTTGGCATTCCCGCCGACACCGACTTCCGCGCCGTGGCGGATTCTACCAACATCACCGCTGGCTGCTGCAAAAAGTTGACGCACGACGAGATCTACGAAATTTTGCAGGAATGCCTGTGAGTATCCGCGCTTTTCGCAGCAAAACAAAGCATTCTTTGCGCTGTGCTCCATTTTTGGCTTTTCTGCCTCTTGCATTTGGGCCAAAGCGTGATATCATAGGCCAGACAAATTGCGGAAAGGGGCGGTAGAGTTGAAAGCTGCATCGCAGAAAAAATCATTGGATATGCTCCACGGGACGCTCTGGGATAAGATCCCGCGCTTTGCCGTTCCGGTGGCGGCCACGGCGATTTTGAGCCAGCTGTTCAACGCCGCGGACATCGCCGTCATCGGCAACTTTACCGGCGAGCTCCGCACTGTGGCGGTCGCGGCCGTCGGCACAAACAGCTCGATCATCAGCCTGATCGTCAACCTGTTCATCGGCATCGCGCTGGGCGCGAACGTGACGATCGCGCACGCCATCGGCGAAAAGAACGACACGATGGTGCACCACGCGGTGCACACCTCCATCGTTGTGGCGGTGCTGGGCGGTTTGATCGCGGCGGTCATCGGTGAGCTGTTCGCCGTTCCGCTGCTGAATCAGCTGAATGTGCCGGACGATGTGTTCCCGCTGGCGCTGCTATACCTGCGCATCTATCTTGCGGGCCTGCCGGTGATCCTGCTCTACAACTTTGAGGCGGCGGTCTTCCGCAGCGTGGGCGAGACGAAAATTCCGCTGATCGCGCTGACGGCCTCCGGCGTTCTGAACGTGATCCTGAACCTCTTTTTCGTGGCCGCGCTCCACATGAGCGTGGACGGCGTCGCGATCGCAACGGTGCTGTCGAACGCGGTCAGCGCGGCGATCTTGTGGGGTTTCCTGCTCAAAACGGACAAGGTCATCCGCCTTGAGCCGAAAAAGCTGCGCATCGACGGGCTGTGCCTCAAGCAAATTCTGCGCATCGGCGTTCCCGCGGGTGTGCAGAGCGCGATGTTCTCCATCGCGAATATCGTCATTCAGGGCGCGATCAACAGCCTCGGCACGGTCGTCATGGCGGCGTCGAGCGCGGCCTACAACATTGAGGTCATCACCTACGATATCCTCAACTCCTTCTCGCAGGCCTGCACGACATTCGTCGGACAGAACTTCGGCGCGGGCAAGATCAAGCGCTGCAAGAAAACGCTGCTGCTGTGTCTTCTCGAGGGCATCATCAGCCTCGGCGTCGCCATCGCTCTGATCCTCTTTTTCGGAAAGTCGCTGCTCACCATCTTCAACGGCGACCCGCAGGTGGTAGAGACGGGCTATATTCGCCTCATGCTGATCATGCCGTCGCACCTGTTCAGCCTTTGCTACGAGGTGCTTTCCGGCTACCTGCGCGGCTTTGAAATTTCACTGCCGCCCGCCGTTTTGACGATGCTGGGCGTCTGCGGCGTCCGCCTGAGCTGGCTGCGCTGGGTCTTCCCGCAGTACAAGACGTTTATGAACATCATGCTGGTCTTCCCCATCAGCCTTGCGACCACGGCGCTTCTAATGCTGGCAGCGGTGCTGTACTTCCGCCCCTCGCGCCGCTATGCGCATCTGCAAAAGAGTGATGGCGCGGCTTCGGCAAAAATCGAAGGATAAGACCATTCCCAAAATCGACAAAGCAGGGCGCTTGCCTAAAAGGCAAGCGCCCTGCTTTACTTTTTTGATGGGGCAGCCGTTTCTAAATCGCGGATGGGAGATTTTCACATCAGCTCGCGCGTGAAATCAAGCACGCACTCGCGCAGGCGCAGAATTTCCTCTGGCGTGTTCTTGCTCAGGTGCATACCGATGCCGAGCTCCCGTCCCGTTTTCGGGCTGACCGGCAGCGTCTTTACGCCGTGCGTCCGCCCGCGCATCATGATCTCCGTCATCATTGTGATGCCAAGGCCCTTGCTGACCATGCGGATGACCGTTTCATCGTCCACATGGCAGGGGCGGATATTCGGCTTCACCTTTTTGGGACTCAGCGCAGCGTTCACGTCGATGTCGAAGCGCCCGTAGGGCATCAGGAATTCTTTTCCGTCGAATTCCTCGATGGGGAAGGTCTCTTCGCTGCCGGTGGGATAGTCCTCCGGCAGGATGGCGTACATCGCGTCGTAGTAGAGCGGTGTCCAGTCGCAGTTGATGTGGCTCTGCCGCGCGGCAAAGATGACGTCCGTGCGCCCCTCCTCGAGCAGCTCAAAGGGTTCGAGCTCGTGGTCCACCATGCGAAGATCCACGTCGGTCTCCGGACACACGCGGCGGAAGCGGTACAGAATTTCCGGCATCCAGTGCATGGCAAGGCTCGCATAAGCGGCGATTCGGATCGTCGCCGTCCGCTTTTGCGTGATGGTCTCGATCTGGTTTTCGAGCTTCGCCGTCGCGCTGAGGTATTCGCGGATCGCGGGCAGCAGCGCCTCCCCGTCCTCTGTCAGCGAAATACCGCTGTGGTCGCGCCGGATGAGCTTCATGCCGATCTCGCGCTCCAGACCGTTGATGAGGTGCGTCAGCCCCGACTGTGTGTAGCCCACGACCTCAGACGCTTTGGAAAAGCTGCCGAGGTTGACGGCGGTCATCAGAATTTCAAATTTTTTGCTGTCCATATCCCCACTCCTATAAAGGGTATTTTGATTTGTAATATACCTATTATAACCGAGCGTTTCTCTTTTTCAAGTGCAGGGTGTAATATTTTCAACACAAAGGAGTTGATTATCCCATGACTACTAAAAAATTGACCTTCCGGCAGAAGATTCTCGTCGCCGGAACGCTGTTTGGAATGTTCTTCGGCGCGGGCAACCTGATCTTCCCCGTACATCTCGGCCAGATGGCCGGCCGCAACGCGGTCGTCGCCATGATCGGCTTTATCATCACGGCGGTTGGCATCCCCATCTTCGGCGTCGCCGCCATCGGCATCACGCATTCCGACGGCCTGCAGACGCTCTCGAGCAAGGTCGGCAAGGGCTACGGCATTTTCTTTACCTGCCTTCTGTACCTGACCATCGGCCCGCTCTTCGCCATCCCGAGATGCGCGACCGTTTCGTTCACAACCGGCATCACGCCCCTGCTGGGCGCGGATTCGCCGGAGTGGCTGTATCTGCTTGTCTTTTCGGCGGCGTTCTTCGCCTTCGTGCTGTTCTTCTCGCTGCGCCCCGGTAAGATCACCCTCTGGATCGGCAAGATCATCAATCCGCTCTTCCTGTTCTTCTTCGCAGTGCTGATCATCGCGGCGCTGCTCTCCCCCGGCGCAGCGATCTCCTCGGTCGAGCCGACGGAGGCCTATCAGAACGGTTCCTTCTTTCCCGCGCTCATTGAGGGCTACGGCACGATGGACGCCATCGCCGGTCTCGCCTTCGGCATCGTGGTCATCGACGTCATTCGCCGCATGGGTGTCAACAACGACGACATCATCGCCGAGGACGTGCTCTCCTCCGGTCTTCTTGCCGGTGCGCTGATGGCGCTGATCTACGTGCTGTCCATTCTGGTCGGCGCGCAGTCGAGAGGCATTTTCGAGCTGTCCGAAAATGGCGGCATCGCCCTCACGCAGATCGCGGGTCATTACCTTGGCGGCGTGGGCCAGTTTATCCTCGCCTTCACCATCACCTTTGCCTGCCTCAAGACCTCCATCGGCCTTGTCACGGCCTGCTCGGAAACGTTTGTCAAGATGACGAACGGCAAAATTTCCTACCGCACCTGGGCGATCCTCTTCACGGTGTTTTCGTTTGCCGTTTCCAACATTGGACTGAGTGCCATCATCGAGTATTCCGTCCCGATGCTCATGCTCATCTATCCCCCGGCCATTGCGCTTATCCTGCTGGCCTTTATCGGCAAGTTCTTCGCTCATGACCGTGCCGTGTATGTCGCAACGATGATCGGTACATGGGCAGCCGCTATTTTCGACTGCATGAAGACGCTGCCCGCGTCGGTGCAGACTTCGCTCCGCCTCGATGTGCCTATCGCCTTTGCGGAAAAATATCTGCCGTTGTTCGACAAGAACCTCGGCTGGCTGCTGCCTGCACTCGTCGGCTTTGCGATCGGCATGCTCATCCGCTCGAGCCGGAAGGGCGCGCTCGTCCCCCATGCCTGACGAACCAAATTAAAGTAAAAACGCACCGCACGGCAGAGTTATTTCTGCCGTGCGGTGTCATTTTTTCAGCGGCTCCGAAAACGGAGAATCAGCAAGCTGCCGAGGTTCACCAGCAAAATCGTCGCGGCCCATGAAAGAGGGAACGCATGGTACAGCATCGGGAGCGTTGGATGCGCACAGCATGGGAGATAGATTATGTGCAGTCCTCCATCAAAGATGCTCGCCGATCTGGAGCAAAAATGGGGCATGACGCTGCTGGAGCGCAGTAAAAGCGGCGTCTGCCTGACCTCCGCTGGGGAGCCGGTCAGGCCGTTTTTGCTGCTGGAGCACAGCGGAAAAGCCGAGGTCTCCGACTTGCTGGAGCGCGCTCATGTGCAGTCGGACATCCACTTCACCGCCTGGGAGGATTTTGCCATCACGGCGATGGTGGAAAGGGGTCTCGGCGTCAGCATCCTGCCAGGCCTGATCTTGCAGCGCATCCCGTACAAAATCGAAATCCGCTCCTGCAGCAGCCCTATTACCACCCAATCGGCCTTGCTATGAAGAAGCAGGCCCACCCAACACCCGCCGTGCAGAAGTTCATCGAATACCTTCCATCGCAGGAAGTAGCGAAGTAGGCTACAACAGCGGTGCCGGCGGTCGAAAGCTGGCAAAATCACCGTTTCCATATTTTGACAACAAAAAAGCACCGAAAACCGAAGCTTTCGATGCTTTTTGGAGCTGGTGGTGTGACTCGAACACATGACCTGCTGATTACGAAGTGTATCGGGGTGCTCCATTTGACGGTTTTCAGGGATTTTGGAGCCTTTCCGCTCGGTATATTGCGGGAGGTACATCCTATCCTCTCCATTGTTTTTGTCCGCTCGTTTCCCCGTGTGGGTCACGGTGTGGGTCAAAAACGCTCATTGAATCCTGCCACTTCCTTCACGGAAAGAAGAAAGCGGTGGATTTCCTTGTAATATGCAAAGTCAAAATCTTTGACTTCTGGAGCGCTCAACCATTTAGTATAGCGGGCAGAAGTAATCACGCCCTCAACTTCATTTGACTTTTCTTCGTCTCTGATGCCAAACTTGTTGATCAAAACCGTCGTATCGGAATAGCAGTCAAAGGAAATGAAATCAACGCTGTATCCCATATCACACTGCCTTTGACGGACGAATCAATATCTCCCTGACCAGATTCGCAACAGAGACTTCGCCGCTGAGTAAACGGATACGTCAAGCTCGGTCTGCTCTGTCACCGCGAAGCCATCCATATTCCTTTCTACTGCCAGTGATCATATAAACATAGTTCAGTACCGCAGTACGTTCGTCCTCATCCCATCCTCCCCGGCAGTGCACAGTGAGCGGTGTAGGGCAGCAGATAGAGCTTTTCCCCCTTCTGATGGAAGCTGAAGCCAATGTTGTTCCCAGAGTCTATGCTGGGTCCGCAGATTTCCTTTTTGTCGATGACGATACCCGATTCATTCGCCATTTTCAGAAAATACTGCAGCGAGAAGTTGTTGTCGCTGCACTTTGGATACTGACTCAGCAGCTTCTGCATGGAGCGCCAGCCGTTTTCGAAGTAGAAATATGTCCCGATTATCCACGCGCCCGGCTTGAGCAGCGGTGTCAACTCCTCATAGAAAAAGCTCCTGCGGTAAAAATTGTGCTCATTTGTCGCAAAGAAGTCGATATTGACGTCGATGCAACTGGGACACAGCGGCAGGTCCAGCGTGCTGTCGGCAATGTAGAGAATCGGAAGGTGGTAATTCTCCCGCTCCATCAGCGCCTTATACATCGCCAACGTCTCCGGGTATTTGTCGACGATGATATAGCGCCCATCGGAATCGAAGATACCCTGATGCGTATACAAGAAGAACCATGCATTGATATAACTCTCCATTACGATTTTCCCGCTCAGGTTGACCCCGTCAATCTGCTGCTTCATGAAATTGTATGCGCTCTGAAAAAGACTAATCATCCCTGCGGGCAAGTCCTTATACATCAAACGATGGACATCCGGCGTGTCGTCGTTTCCCTCGTAACGGTTCGGTGTGAGCAGGATACCATCGCACACATCCGCGTGATACCCGCACTGGCAATCCATGTCCGCTTCGAAAATATACTCTGTATCCATCGTCACATTGCTGATGGCCATTGGCTTTTTGCAATGCGGGCACTGGATAAGGCCGAGCATGCTCAGCGGCAGCCCCGTCCGCCGGTACTCCGACGTATCCACGGTGGAGAGCGCTTCAATCTTTTGCGACAGAACGCCGGATATTCTCTCAAGATGTGCGATCTCCTCTTGACAGCCGCGGCGTCGCTTGGCGTAGATGACGCGCAATTCCTCCCGAAAGCCGGTCTTCTCCATGTCAGAGATGCGGAAGAGTGAAAGGATATGATGAATCTCCGCGAGCGTAAAACCGAGTTCCTTCAGTTCGAGGATGCGCTCAAGATCGTTCAGCGTCTCATCGTCGAATACATACTGCTTATCCATTCGCGGTGGGACAAGCAGTCCGTAGTTGATGTAGTAATAGAGATTGTCCCTCGAAATACTGTAGCGCTGCGCCACTTGTCCGATCTTCATGCCTTCGCCGTGAGTCGGCTTCCCTCCCTTTCCGCTATCTTTCCTCAGTTTAGCAAAAAGTTTGAGTATACTCAACACTTTTTGCTGATTTGGCAAAAACAGCAGATTGACATAGAGCATACTTGACCGTTTATTCTGTAAACAACCTAAGTGCAGGATGCTTAAGACCGGTCACCGCACAAAGAAAATTTGATTGCAAGGAGGATATCTTTATGAGCACACCCCAAAATGAAACGCTGAAACGCACGCTTGGTATGCGCGAAGCCGTTACCATTACGGTCGGCACTGTTGTCGGCGTCGGCCTGTTCACAACCGGCGCGCAGATCGTCGGCTCTATGGGTTCCGCCGTCATCCTCGCAACCTTTATGGCCATGGTCATCAGCGTGTATCCCTCTCACCTTTATGCGGAGATGAGCGCAGCCCTCCCGTTCGCAGGCGGCACGTACAAATACGCGCAGCTCGGACTCGGAAAGGCCGCAGGTATGCTGGCAGGCTGGAACTTCATCGCATCGCTCGTCGCCGTCACCTCCGGTGAGGCGCTGGCATTTTCTTTCTACTTCAAAACGCTGTTCAGGGCGTTCGGCGTGGAACTCCCGATCAGCGATGTGCTGCTCGCGGCCATCCCTATTGTCCGTTTCATCGTCACGAACATCCACGGCACAGAAATGACGGGCCGCCTCCAAAACGGCTTCATGTTCTTCTTCTGGGGCGTTGCCATTATCTGGGCTCTGATGATGATCCCCAACATTCACCTTCCCTCTTATATGGTGTTGCCCGAGAGTATGAACGGTCTCTCCGGCTGGAGCTTTATCGGCATGGTCGCCATGATCTGGTGGTGCTTCGCAGGTTTTGAGACCTGCTGCGCACTAGGTGAAGAGATCAAGCACCCGCGCATCAACCTGCCGCGCGCATTGAAGCTCTCCCCCTTCATTGTCTTCGCAGTCAACGCCATCTTCCAGTGGTTCCTCGTCGGCATTGTCCCGCCTGAGCATCTCGGTGAGCTGGCGGATGCCTCCGCCCCATTCGCCGACGGCATGGCTATGGCCGGCATTCTCGGTCTACCGATGGCATTTCTCGCTGCGGGTATCGCTTTCGGCGGCGACTTCTCTACGCTGAACTCCAGCATCGCCGTCCCGCCGCGCTACCTCTTCGCTATGGCGCGCGAGGGTTCAATGCCCAAGGTCTTCGCCAGACTTCACCCCCGTTATCAGACGCCGTGGGTGTCCATTCTGTTCCTCGGCGCGCTCTCGCTCGTTCTCGTGTTCTATCCGATCACATTTGTCGCCTCGGTCAGCCTGTTTGCCGACCTTTTCTACTATATCATCGGTATCGCCGCCGCGCTTGGTCTACGTAAGCGTCACCCCGAGCTGGGCCGTCCGTACAAGGCACCGCTCATTGAAGTCGGCGTGCCTGTCAGCATCCTCATCTACGCGATCATGCTCTTCCAGCTTGACCGCTATGCCATTGTCTCCGGTATCATCTGGTGCGTGGTCGGCCTTGTGGTCTACTACATCTGCCACGCTAAATATGGTGACAGCAACATCCTGAACATTAACGACTCCATTACCGATGAAGCGCCTCCCTCCCCGGAGGAACGTGCAAAAATGGACAAGGAATACCTCCTGTGGAAGAGCATCGTAGCCGCATTCTGTATTATCGCGGTTCTGCTGTACGTCATTCCCCTCATCTTCTGACCACCGCTAACAAACCTGCAAATCGTAAAAGGAGCATATATTATGAAACATATCAAAACCGGTAAAGAACGCACGAAGGAAGACCTCAGCGCACTGCGCAAAACCGTTTCCGAAATCATTGAAGACGTCGTCGCCAACGGTGATGCGGCACTTCGTTCCTACAGCGAAAAGTTCGACGGTTTTGCCCGTCCTGTATTCCGCGTGAGTCGCGAGGAGATCGACGATGCCTATTCCCACGTAAGCGAACAGGAACTCAACGATATGAAGTCTGCGCTCGCCAACATCCGCACGTTCGCCGAGGCACAGCGAGCGACTATCCATGACCTGCCCGAATTCCAGCCGCGCCCCGGCATCTTACTCGGCCATCGCGTCATCCCCGTGCAGTCTTGCTGCTGCTATGTCCCTGGCGGGCGCTTCCCGCTCTACTCCTCGGCCATGATGCTCATCACTCCTGCCAAGGTTGCGGGAGTCAAGCGTATCGTGACTTGTTCGCCGGTCGCGCACGGCTCCGGAACGATCAACGACAAAACACTTGTCGCCATGGATCTCGCCGGCGCGGACGAAATCTACGCTCTCGGCGGCGTGCAGGCCATTGCAGCGTTCTCCTATGGTACCGAGAGCATTCTTCCGGTCGACGTGATTGTCGGTCCCGGCAACCAGTACGTCGCTGAGGCCAAGCGCCAGTGCTACGGACAGGTTGGCATCGACTTTGTTGCCGGTCCCAGCGAAGTACTGGTCATCGCCGACGAGAACGCCGACCCGAAGACACTCGCAGCTGATCTTCTTGCTCAATGCGAGCACGATCCCAACGCGAAGGCTATTCTTCTCTCAACAAACGAGGCCTCCGCAAACGCGGTTATCCGTGCGGTGGAGGATGAGCTCTCCTGGTTGCCGACGGCACAGATCGCCCGCCAGTCTTGGGACACCTTCGGTGAGGTAATCCTGCTCGACAGTCTGGATGAGGCTATTGACATGGCTAACCGCTATGCCCCGGAGCACCTTGAGATCAATCTGGCAGACAATGAACGTGTCATTGAACGACTGCATAACTACGGCTCACTCTTTATCGGTGGAAACACAGCGGAGGTCTTTGGCGACTACGCCTCCGGAACGAACCATACTCTGCCGACCGTAAAGGCCGCGCGATACACGGGCGGCGTCTATGTTGGAACCTTCCTCAAGACCTGCACGCACCAGAGCATGACGGATGAGGCTTCCCACCTCATCGCTCCCCTAGTCAACAGAATGGCGCATGGCGAAGGGCTCGAAGGGCACGCCTTTGCCGCCGAGTGTCGCTTCTGAAGACACTCTATCTCTCTCATCAAGGTAGTGCGGCGAAAGCTTTCTAGACTTTCGCCGCGCAAACCTGAATTGTTAAAGGCAGCCAACAGTGAGATAAAAAGCTATGCCTATTAGTCGGAAGCA